>Ga0081474_117334_pt1 | contig 20730 bp, 24 predicted proteins | sample OneHunmetagenome_2_FD_70978 | JGI IMG/M metagenome (GOLD analysis project Ga0081474, IMG submission 70978) | Ferrous microbial mat communities from One Hundred Spring Plain, Yellowstone National Park, USA v2 (version 2) | ecosystem: Environmental > Aquatic > Non-marine Saline and Alkaline >... | reverse complement strand
TGTTGTACGTTGTTTTGGTGAGGGAGAACCGGTGTTACCATCTCACTATCACACGTGGTAATACCACATCTCCCTCACCTTAAACCTTTCTTCAACTGAATTCTTAATACTCTTATAAATCCTGTTATCTGCCATGAATCGATATTATCCTGCTGGAGTTATTTTTCATAATATGATTTTGGGTCTACCGGTCTACGAAGAGGATACCGTAATCTCTTTGATTTATTTCATGTTTCTAACAGCTTTATTATTCTTCAAACTTTGACTGAAGAAGAGCGTCCTCGGGCCTTGTGCCTTTCGTTTTTAATGTTTAGGCTATTATGTCTAGACCTAACCTATCCTCACCCGATGACTAGGAAGATACTACCAGCCCCGCGATCACCGTAATTCCCATGCTCTCCGCAGTCTCCTTGATCTCTTCTTCAATGGTGTTGGCGATTAGGAAAAGTCGAATCGGCTTCTGGTAAAGAGATTGGAACACCTTCTCCCTGATCTCCAACTGCTCCACCGCCCCCTCATCTGCAAAGTTCTTCACCTCAAAGACGTATATGGCGTCGTCGGTCTCGTAGAAGTCCACCTCGAATTTCCTCCCCTTACTTACCACTCCCTTTTCGTCTATTATTGTGACGTGTCTCACGGCCGACGGATCGATGCCGTGAAGAGATAAGGCCTCCTTGTACAATTCCATGATAGTCCTCTCTATGTAGTGCCCCGCCCTTGAGGTGAAGCTCGAGAACGAAATGTTCATCCTCTGTATCTCCTTCCATATTTTGGTGTTCTCCTCCTCTATCCTCTCTATGCGTTCGTTGATCCTCTTGATCTCCTCCTTGGTGCTCTGTATCTCCTGCCAGATCCTCTTGTTCTCCTCCTCTATCCTCTCTATCCTCCCTACACTTTCACTGATCATCTTGAGAATCTGGTCGGACTTTTTCAGTAGTTCATCGTTCCTTAGTTTATCGTAGACCTTTTCTACTATCTTGCCTATGAACTCTTCATCTGCTAGTAGCTTCCTTGCTGCTTCCTCAGACATATGTAAATGTAAGCGTCTGAGGTAAAAACTTATACTGAGCCAAGGAGAGTATATCGATGGCGTCAACATTAAGCTATAGATCGTAGGGTTAAGGCAGTTTTCCTTGAGAGTGTAGTGTTATTCCTTCTTTATGAGTCATTCTTGACGGTAGAAGAGAATTTCGTAGGTTAGTGCCGACACCATGGACACGTTCAACGCTGCATTGGCGTAAGTTTTAGTTGCTCCTGCTGTGATCTTGAATGTGTAACCAAGCAATTTCGTCTATCTTTCTGCCCTACAATTGCACATGTAACCTAACCCGTCTTGGTGGTCAGGCTTTTAATCATAGGGCCCAACAGCTGCCGCATGGATATTTTAGTAGCTAAGCGGAGACTGAGGAGACTGACTATCGTCACACTTATTCTTCTAACCTTTGAAGGGTGGGCGGGCGATGCGGTAAACCTCTTCGCCATCTATCCAGCAAATCATCTGTCTTCCATAACGCCTTACTCCTACTTCCAGTATATCGAGAATGTAAGAGGGATCGGGCCAATACTTCTCGCCCATGAGATAGTGGCCCTCTTCGCGCTGGGATTCGCCTTGTCTACAATGCTCTTTGCGTTAAGCGTAAACTACCCCGCCCTCACGGACGGGGTCTCAGGTGTCAAAAGATGAAGCACTGGTCGCTACTCCTTCAAAAAGGAAATACTCCCAATTCATCCAGGATATGGATAGGACATACGTAATACATGTGGAGGGAAGTGATGTCCACCTCGATTTATATCTAGCCAAAGAGTTCTCGAAGGTTAAGGAAGTTAAATATTTAAATTGACTTTTCATCTATAAATGGATTCCAAAAGGTTTCGGACTGAACTTTACGTATCTATTTGTCCATGAGGACAATGGCTTCTTAATTGAAGTCATGTCTTTCCATTTCTAAGACGTTGTTTAAGCCGGATCGATCTAGGGTAGGAACGCAGTTCATGACCCCTCGTCAATATAACTTAACCTGTAAATCTCAACAATTTTAATCCTCCCCTCAATACATCCTTTGTGATAAAGGAAGTTAATTCCTACGTGTTAATGTATGAGGGAATAAATGACGAGAGAGACGCCTTAGCCGTCAAGGCCTTCGCGGAACACCCCATGGAGGTTGTTGTCGTTACTGTGGAGACGTCAGATGGTTATGTGGGAGTTGGAGAATCCCTAGCTTATGGTTGCGCGGACTCCGTTAAGTCCCTCCTTGACACCACAATTCGTTCACTGGTGAGGGAAGAAGACGAGGAGCACATAGAGGGAATATGGAACAAGGTCTACAGGGCCACTCTGAGGTATGGTAGGAGAGGGATAGCCGTGGCCGCACTTAGCGGTTTGGACACAGCACTTTGGGACATCATGGGAAAGAAGGCGAGGAAGCCTCTCTACAAACTTCTAGGAGCCAGTCAGGACAGGGTTAAGTGTTATGTAACGGGAGGGTACTACTCACCTCATAAGGACCTGGAGAGGTTGAGAGAGGAGGTATCCCACTACGTGAAGGCCGGATTTAAGGGGGTGAAGGTCAAGATTGGAGGCTCTACACTGGAGAACGACATGACCAGGCTCAAGGTGGTGAGGGAGGCGGTTGGAGATGACGTTAACATTGCGGTGGACGCCAACAACGTCTTCAGCTACGACGAAGCGTTGAAGGTGGGGAGGAGGTTGGAGGAGTTCGGCGCATGGTTCTTCGAGGAGCCCATCCAGACGGATCTAGTGGATAGGAGCGCGTCACTGGCGTCCCAGTTGGAGGTGCCAATAGCTGGGTATGAGACGGCGTTCACAAGGTGGGAGTTCTATGAACTCATGCGTAGAGGTGCAGTGGACATAGTTCAACCGGACGTCATGTGGTCGGGCGGTGTATCTGAGGTCATGAAGATAGGTGCCCTGGCTAAGACCTTAGGTTACCCCATTATACTGCATTATTCAGCCTCGGCCATCTCCTTGATCGCCAACGCCCACGTCGCCGCGGCCTTGGGAAATCAGTGGCAGGAGACCCACCTCAGGAGGAACATGTTAAGGGATGAGTTATTCAAGGAGAGAATAGAGTATGAGGACGGTCACCTTCTGTTACCGGACAGGCCGGGCCTGGGTTTCACCCTGAGGGAGGACTTCGTGGAAACCTTCGGTAGAAAGAACACTCACTGATAATACATTCCCTCCGCCACTTCGTATCCGCCTATTGTTATTGGAACCTCCAGGGGCCTGGAGGGTCTGGCAACCTTCAGCGATACGTTCTCTCCGGGTCCCTTCTCCTCAAGGATCACTTGAAGTTCCATGGGATCTTTCACCGCCTTCCCATCCACCTCCTCGATAACGTCACCGGGCCTGAGGCCTACTCTGGCCGCGGGACTTCCTTGGTACACTTTTGCCACCAACAATCCTTCGTCTCTGGGTAGGTTGTAGTAGGCGGCCATGGACTTATTCACCTTCAATATTACCACGCCGAGGAACGGCCTCATGTACCTACCGAACTTCCTCACGTTGTTCACGAACCCCCTGACCAGTTGGGAGGGGATGGCGAACCCTATGCCTTGGGCGTATGGTATCATGGCCGTCACTACCCCTAACGCCTCTCCCCTTACGTTCACCAGGGGCCCACCGCTGTTTCCAGGATTTATGGCAGCGTCGGTCTGTATCACGTAAAGCGGGTTTCCGCCAGGAGTCACTATGGTTCTACCTACGCCGCTTATGACCCCAAGGGTGGTGCTGTCCAATCCAAGTGGACTCCCCACGGCCAAGGCGAGCTCCCCTATCTTCACGTTCTCGGAGAGCCTTAGTGGTGGAAGGTCAACTTTAGCCCTCACCAGCGCAAGATCGTTAAATGGGTTGAACGCAACCACCTCGCCCTCCGAGTCCCTCTGATCCCTACTCATAAGTCTGATGGCATTGCTGTTCCTAACCACGTGGTAGGAGGTGAGGAACAGTCCCTTTTCGATCGCAAATCCCGAGCCCAACCCCTCCCTGGCCTGAGGGAGCAGGAACTCATCCATCGAGATCTGTCTTGAGAATATGGTGACCACTGACTTGGACACCTGCTCTACCAACTTCACTATCTCCTCGTTGAGTTCTGGGAGGTTCATGATTGTTTAAGTGAGAGGCGGTTAAAATTTCCTTGTGTCTCGATAGTGTTGACATTGCATATGAATTATGAGATTATGACGTTCCCTTGAGTGAAGCGTTATTCACTCCTTCGAAACCATTCTCGTTTGATAGAAGAAAATTTAGCGGCTCAGTGTCGACACAGGTGTCTCCAACCTCGTCGATCGACGGATTAGAGCCTGGTATCTAAAAATCACAGTCAAGTTATCTACCTGCATCATTATCTATCCCTGTAGACCATCCCATTTTTAATGGAATGAGGTCATATCCCATATGTACCCAGAGTTCTGTTTGGAGAGGTGGCAATCCCTCAGGGACTAGAGGGCTAAGTACGTAATATCTGAAAGCGGCGTAGAGCCATTGGAGTTGTCAGACTTCCATGTTAACGTGAAGTTCGAATACGGCCATACCAAGGGCTCTCCGAAATTAAGGGAATTAATAGCCTCTCGTCTAGGGCGGGGAAGTGAAGAAGTAATAATAACCAATGGAGGGGCTGAGGCTAACTACCTGGCCTCCCTTGCCCTCATTAAACCGGGGGACGAGGTGATTGTGGATATGCCAAACTACATGCAGATCCCTGGAATCCTGAGGGGAATTGGTGCCAACGTCGTTTATATTTGGAGAAAGGAAGGTATGATTGACCTCGATGAGCTTAACCAGTTGGTGAATAGAAAAACTAAGGCCCTCGTAATCACGAACCCCAATAACCCCACAGGAATGGCAATGAGTGAGAGGGAAATGAAGGCGATTTCAGATATTGCTTCAGATAGAGGGGTAACCTTGATTGTCGACGAAGTTTACAGAGGGTCAGAGTTCGATGGGGAGAAGCCGTCCTTCCTCTCCTTCATTGATGGCGTGAGCACAAACAGTATGTCCAAGGTCTACGGTCTGCCTGGAATAAGGATAGGGTGGACGGTGGCCAAGAAGGAATAGGTAGATAGGATGTGGGCAATAAGGGATTACGTGAACATATCGCCCTCAGTTATAGGTCAGGAGATCGCTTATGAAGCCCTCCTTAAGGCTGACGAACTGAAGGAGAGATCCAGGGAGATAGTTAGCAGGAACCTAAAGATAGTGGAGGAGGTCATGAGGAGAGAGGAGGTTGATCATCTGGTGGAGTGGCACAGACCAAACGCTACCGCTCTGGCCTTCTTGAAATTAAAGGGGGTGAAGGATACGTTCTCCTTCGCCCAGTCACTGTTCCAAAATGAGGGCGTTCTACTTAATCCAGGCGAATGTTTCGAAATGCCGGGATATGTGAGAATAGGGATAGGCCAAGGGGATAAGGAGACGTTAAGGACAGCTCTGACCTTAACATTTAGGCATATGAAGTCTTGGAGTTTGAAAACATGAGACAAAATCATTTTTAAGGGAACGACCCAGCTAGGTGGCCGCCTGTGTTGACCAACAATTCCTTGAACTTAAGGGCGTCACGTAACGCAGTCAAATTGTTGAACATTACGTAGTTTTCCTCGCCAAGCATGCCCCGTAACTTAATGAAGTCCTCTGAGGTGAACTCATATCTATACATCACAAGTCCATGTAATCTGTAATACTTCAATGTGGACAGGGACCTATTCCTAAATGGATCCACTGCATGAATGAATCCTGTCCTCTGTAGAACATAGGTTACTTCCTCTTCACTCCATCCACGGGGTTCCCAACAATAGGTGAAGTTTCTAGATAAAATTGACCAGAATTGAGCCACCCTGTCCTTACCCCTTTGGAACGTGAAGGAGTTGGGTGTTTGAAAGACGATCAACCTGGCCCCCAGCTTCCTGGCCTCCTCCAAGGTCGCCTCCAGTGCCTTTACCGTATCCTCGTTCACCTTGAACTCCCCGAAGTTGTCGGGGTTTCCCTTAAACCTCCTCATTCTCCTGTAGGTGGGTGAGGTTGCGGAATGGGTTATCACCTGAAGCGCCTTAACTGTGAACTCCGGGACTCTGTTGGCCCAATTCCTCAACCTTTCCTCTGACACCAGGTCATAGAAGGTCTCCTGAGTTTCGGCTACGTCTAAACCTCCTCTCCTGGGGATACCACAAATTCCCACCTTGACCCACATATGGGTGAGATTGAGGTGGAGGCTATTTAGAGACCTCCGCATATTACTAGCTCTAATCATTCTAGCACTAGAATAACTTCCACAACGTCTCTAGCAACATTTAAATTTCCAAAAATCGAGAATGATACATGTGGTCTCAACAGGAGAGAGAAGGAATTGATAGTTTAAGAGGAGGAATAGTTTATGAGATGATAGCAATTTTGGTTGCCTTCATAGGAATCTTAAGCTTCGCCATTTCCTTAGCAGTCGGTGTTGTGTTTCTCATTTTGGGTGTGATCCTAGCTATTTTGGGATTAATTAGGGTATATAGGGGTTTCGATAAACTTACCCCATACGTGCCAAACACAAACCTGGGGAAGATAGGGGCAATACTGCTTGTGATTCCATTCCTGGACCTAATAGGTGTAATATTGGTGGGAATAGCTCTCTACTTCGTAGGGGAGAAATATAACAACTCCACGGTTAAAATAGGTGGTATCTTGGCTGCCATTCCCATAGGTTTCATATCTTTCGTTGGTTTCATTGTCACGTACCTGGGATTGGGCGAAGTAAATTCAAGGCTGACAACAATTCCCGCTCAATTACCTCAAGCACCTCAGACGCAAACCACTCAACCGGTCCCGCAGCAGATCTTGGTTTATCAGGTAGGGAATGGTGTTCTCAGAGGAAACATCGCTACGCTCACCCTGAACTCGAGCGGTCAGGTCACAATTATTGGTGTTACCATAGAGGGATTGAATCAGTCTGCTATGACAATCCAACCCAATGTGTTGATGAGGGGAGATAATCAGATTACGGTGACTTTTCCACCATTACCACCATCGCCACAGGGAATGCAGTATAGATTGAGGATAGGATTGGCAGACGGCTCCTCCATATTGGCTATGGTGACAGTAAGTTAGTGGGCCCTGCCGCGAGACAATATCAAATGATGGGTTGTATATAATCATCTGATCCCAACCTCCACTATGGACCTTAGGAGACATTAGGCCTCAATCGTTGTTAGGTTATGGGAGGTTCCTGGATTTAAGGTCTTAGAAACCGTCATATTTTCATTCAATTTTTGTTCTGATGCCAATGTAGTGTAGCTTAATCCTTGGTGGGAGCTGACTTTCCAGGCACTCACCTCAAACATGATCTTTACACCAATGGATAACATCATCCCGCTCATCATCAGTTATGATATTAATCCAACGGACAGTTACCCGTATCGATTACTTGAACGTCATCGAACACCACAAACCTTAGACCAGTTGAGTTGATTCTATTTAGGGCATCATCATACTCCCTCCTAGAACCATATAATCCTAAGGTGGGAACAAGTCTAGGGTACGATTCATTGATCATGAGGAATTCTTCCTTAAGTGTTCTCTTGATAAGTGATATTGTCTCCTCTCTATTCCCCTCAACAAAGAACACCATTTGAAATATTCCACCCTCCTTCATGACAGTGGAGTCCAGTCTAGGATAGAGCCAGAATGCCTTTATCCTCACCATTGCGTCTAAAAGTCTCTTAATTGTCCTATACATGGATGGCTTTCCTACCCTCTCCGTAAGTTCTGGAATGGGCAGGTGCGGATCATCCCAAAGCTCCCTAACTATCCTCCTCTCCAGAGAGTCCTTCAGTGACAGGTTGCGCGAAACCCTGAGTTCGTAGGAGTCCCTCGGATTTACTGGGGCGTATCCCATCTTCTCCACTCTAATGAAATTTACCCTGGGGAAATCGGATCTCAGGTATGAGAGTCTCTCATCCAATTCCCACCCCTCGCAGGTAACCTCCATGGCCACTATGGGCATTAACCCAGGAGGACCCAAGTTAAGGTAAAACATTACGTTTACGAAGCGGGGAGGATCTTTCCTCATGACCTCCTTTACCATTTCCCCACCCTCCCTGTCCGTTGTGCCCATCAACAGGAACTGGCTCTTTCCAATTAGGTCCATGTTAAGTCTCATAAGCAATTTCTCCCCCAGAAGTCCGCTCTCCCTCATCTCCCTTAACTTTGAATCCACTTTGGAGAATGGAAGGTTAAGTGACTTGGATATGGAGTATGCTGTGGGAGGAGAGTACTTCCTCTCATCGTCACTGGGAAAGTAGGTCCTCCTGAGTATTTCCCTCATTAGCATATCGATAGGCATTTAATTTCGCCATTTTCTAATGCTGCCAAACACTTCTCAAAATATTAAAGATTTCGACAAAGAAAGACCCGTCAAGGAGACAGGGTTTGGGTGAAGATGACAGAGTACGGTCGGCTATCCAGTAATGGGATTCATCCCGATTAACTCTGCCAACGTCTAACAGAAATTTATAGTGTTGATGGATGCAAGACTTTTTGCAGTGACTCGTAGCTCAGCCTAAATACCAGCTCCACCTCTAGCCATGGCTTAGGGGGTTTCGTTATAGAGTGTATGTGGAACAACGTTGAAGGGGTTAAGGTAGTATAACGTTCTTTCGCTGACTTGCGTTTAAATTGAGAAGGGAGCAGTTGGCGTTAACGGGATCCAAGTAGTCAGCCCTCACCTTAGAAGTAGATCAAGTATTTCGGTTCCATGACTGTTTTACCCCTGCTCTTCAATTTTCGCTAAGACTAGATCGTTGGTCCCCATGCTCAATAATTGAATTCGCCCTTCAATTTAAAAAGAATGTAAGACAGTAGTACCTCATGCTCGCTTACGTATATTGGCACAGAAGCTCCACCAACGTTAATGTCTACGAATCGGCCCTAATTAACTTCCACAGGAACTTTGATTCCCAGTCAATACCGGGCTATTTGGGTTCAATTGTAGCTAAGGTGGAGGGCGCAGGATGGCTGTCCGAGGGAGATTGTTATGAGGATTGGTACCTATTGGAGAACTCCGGCGTCTTAGACCTAATAAATGAGGCGGCCGTGAGCGATAGGATGAGAGAAATCCATGACTCCGTGGCATCAATTTCCGTTGACGGTAAGGGAGGTCTCTACGGCCTATTGAGAGGGAATCACGGTCTACTCTCGGCCCATTGTTATTGGTTCTTCAAACCCAGGGGGATGAAGTATTCGCACTTCTACTCAAAACTGACCGTCACTCAGCTGTGGAGGAGAATGTTGGCCATGGGACCCACTCCCGAGTTCTGTGCAATGGGGGAGGAAGTGGAGGGTGCCTCCAAGGTGAAAAGGAATGTCATCTATAATGGAGCAAAGGTATGATAAACCTTCAACTTCTTGTAAGGTTAGGCGGTCTCACCTTCACTTAATAACTCCCTTAATACCACAGCGTTATTTCTCTCCCTATCCTTGGCAGAAAAGAGGAGGGTTACTACCTGGTATCTCCTAATCAAATCGCGGAGTTGTTCCAGGGCCTTACTTCCCTTGATCTCCTCCCCGTATCTCCTCCTGAACTCGTCCCACTTGGAGGGTTCGTGGGAAAACCACTTTCTAAGCTCATTTGAGGGAGCTACGTCCTTCATCCAGAGATCTATTTTGACGTCCTCCCTCCTTATTCCCCTTGGCCACAATCTGTCCACCAAAATTCTAATCCCATCGTCGGGGGAAGGTGGATCGTAAACCCTCTTGATCTTTATCATTTACTCTATTCCATCTCACATTTTAAAAACCTTATCACTTACAAAAGGAGTATGTCCATAGTGTCGGCACAGATTAGGTAAATTAATAGATCCCTATCTGTCAAGATCTATTGACTCCCCACAATCTTCATCAATTCACGTCAGTCCCGTTGTTCTGAAGGGAGAGATAATTTATCCTAACAAATGTCGACACTATGGACACACTGATGGGATCAATCATTCCGCAAAGTTTCCAAGTACAACCTAGTAAAAGTCCCCTCTTAGCTTTTAATCTGACCCTCATCAATCCCCATGTGAAAGAGGAGGAGATAACAAAAATTGACGAGATAAGGAGAAAAGTAGTTGAAAGTATTGGGCTATTGATCCTTTACATTGTAGTTTACATCGTGGTGGAGGCCCTAATTAACAACCTTCTTTTCCCTTATCTCGAGTCTCAAAGACTTTCCATTATACCTGGGCAAACTCCATCCATTTCAGGTTATGAGCCCTACGTTAATGTTCTGATTTCCTTGCTCTTCGGCTTCTTTATTGTTCAGGGTTTTGCAAACGTGGTTTACTGGAACCTGAGGCTGAAATATGACCATCCCACCTCAGCCTCCATGAGGAGCGTATTCAGACTCATAGGGATTGGTGCCCTTGTCGCAGGCATAGTGGGAGGAATAGCAGGAGGAGTGGCGGGAGTGGCCCTTGGAGGTTTCCTTGGAATAGTCATAGGTTTCGCCACTCAGCAAGTTCTGGGACAGGCCGTGGATGGGCTGTTCCTTCTCCTGTCCAGGCCTTTTAGGATAAAGGATCACGTGAACATGACGGGCGATGAGGGTATTGTGGAGGAGGTCACTACGCTGTTCACCTACGTAATTAAACAGGACGGTACAAAGGTTGTAATACCCAATAATATGGTCATAGGGAACAAGGTTTACGTTTATCCAAGACAGATTGAGCAAAAGCAACAGACTCCATGATTATGGTTTGTTGTTAAATGTCCTAAGAGTGTTGGCATGGAGTGGGTTACCGTTGCACGGTGTCGTCACTTGTCAGGATAAATTGTCTCTCTCTTAAGAACATTATGTAACTGACGTGAATATGAGGATTGTGGCGAGTTAACAGTCTCGACAAATAGGTTTGTTAATTTACCTAATCCATGACGACACTCTCGGCAAACTTAAGAATAAATTATAAGTTACAAATATGATTAACCTGTGGTAATAACTTTCTTCTTTAATTAAATAGTAAGCTAGTAAATTGTAGCCTATTGAAAGGCTAATAATACGGAGTAGCCTTTCCTAAGGAATAGGGTTTTCCCTAAATTGATTAAGCGGAACGAGGGCCTTTTCCGCGTCCATGTCAAACCTATACACCTAATTTCCCTCATTGCTAAGTGAGTCCTCCTTAAAGGTGGGTAGGACATCCAAGTCTCCCACCCTAAGTTCTATTGGGATAGGGTTAGTGGCAAAATCACAGTAAAAAATTATAGTGACTTGAGTATGGTTTCAAACACTTGAAATTGAGCTGTTCCCTGGAATTGGGCGAAGACAACGTAATTTCCCCGAATACCCACCATGTAGGTGGAAGCGCCCGAAAATCCCTGTGTTGTGAAATTGAAGTAGTTGAATCCGTTTATCGTACCATTAACTGCTCCCCCCTGGGTGGCGCCGTAAAAATATGAGTAGAGGGAGGACGCGTTACTTCCCTGGAAAACACTGAGCTGTACCTCGGTGGTGGAGCCCACCAACTCCTCGCCCCATTGAGTGAAGTTACCGTATGGAGTGGTTAAGTTACTTACCTCAAAGCTGGCCAAGGAGAGTTCCTTGGTCTGGGGATAGAGGAAGGACGGGAAACTGACCTGAAGTCCACTCCCTGATCTCATTGCGGAGCTCTCCTGATTCAGAAACGGGGTAAGGTTGACAGGACTTGTATTGCCCGTAACATTTACTGCAAGCACGTACCTGCCGTAAATTGTGTGGGGAATTGTTAGATTGAAAGATGGGGCGGTGGCATAATGGATGACCCAGACCACGAGAGTGGCATTACCGTTCTGGGCTATCTCTTGATACACCGCATCCGATCCAGGGAAGACCCGGGCCAGGGTCTGTGAGTAGTTGAACTTGGCCAGAGACACGATTCTCCAGCCTGGAGAGGCCGAGGAAATCTGCGTCTGCGTGGGAAGGAAGACATGTTGTGATTGTGTTTGGTTTGACGTCTCTACTTTAGGTACTACAGCGAGTACGACGCCAACTACTACCGCCACAACCACAACGACCGCGATGATGATTAACGTGTTCCTATTCATTACTTCATTGGCGAATAGGAGGATAATAAGTCACTACGGAGAGGTCAACCTCTGATACAACTTAACTAGCGCTTGAGTGCCCTTCTCCCCCATTCCTATGGCGTTCATGGCGCTATAGAGTTGCAGTGTCGTGGAAGTTCCAAGTAGAGGAACGTTCAGCTTTGTGGCCACATCCACTGCGTATTTGAGGTCCTTCCTCAGGTGAGCGGCCCTGAATCCCGGCTCCATGTCTCCCTTCATCACCTTCGGCATGTAGTACTGCACTGTAAATGAGTTTGCCGCTCCCGTACTCAATACCTTGAAGAGTATCTCCTGGTCTATTCCCGCTCTCTCCGCCAGGGTCATAACCTCCGCCAAGGCCAACATGTTGACCCCCACCACAACCTGATTCAGTAGCTTCAACATTTGGCCGTATCCCACTCCGCCGGCATGCACTATGGTCTTACCCATCGCCTGAAAGATAGGCATGACCCTCTCAACGTCTTCCCTCTCCCCTCCTACCATTATGGTGAGCGTGGCCTCCCTGGCACCCCTATCTCCTCCCGTGACAGGAGCGTCCAGGAACCTCAATCCTCTACTGGCACACATTGAATGAAATGTCCTCGCGTGCTCCGGGGAGTTAGTTCCCATGTCCACCACAATTGTCCCCTGTTTAGCTCCCTCAAGTACACCATGAGGACCTGAGAGAACCTCCATCACGTCTGGTGCGTCCGTAACCATGAGGATCACCACCTCTGACTCGGCTGCCACCTCCCTGGGTGATGAGGCAACCTTTATTCCCTCCCTCTTGAATGGTTCAGCCTTGGCTTGAGTTCTGTTGTAGACCGTAAGCGGGAATCCTGCTTTGTGGAGGTTCATTGCCATTGACCCTCCCATCAATCCAAGACCGATGAATCCTACCTTCATTTTTTTACCATCTTGGACCATCAACGATCACTATGTCTTTTTGTTCCGATTACAAATATATGTTTCACTCCACGCCCGTTGGAGACCGTGACAAGCGGATCTCTTAAAAGATGAAAGATCAAGCTGTTGGTTTGACTCAAGAATAAGGCACAAGTATGATCTTAACATTTTTACTTCACATTAGTATTTACTACGATGCTTTCCCTAGTAACCTTCAAGGTAAGGCATGACGATTGGTCACAGCTCACTGAGATCTACCAGGTGAAAGTGACTAAGAGGCATACTATAATCAGAGAAGGAAACATATTCGACGTGGTTCAGCTCTCTGGAGAGGAGTTGGGAGGATTCCTTCGGAACCTTAGGGTACATCCTAGGGTGAGGGAGGTGAGGCTCTTGGAGAGATCTCCAACCACCGCCGCAGTGATGTTGGTAGCGAAGTTGGAGGGCAGCATAACCTCAGTAATGGTGGAACAAGCCTACGAATTCAGCGAATCCCTTAAGGATGGTGTGGAATATTGGAGAGCTGTCTTACCAAGGGGTAGGATTGGTAAGCTTACAGAGACAGTAAGTAGAATGGGCCTGTTGAGCGATCTAACCATTAGAGAGTTCTCTTATCATAGGGAGAGGAACTCGTTAACGGAGAGGGAAAGGGAGGTCTTAGCCGTGGCGCTTTCAATGGGTTACTTTGAGTCCCCAAGACAAGTCACAGCTTTCGAAGTTGCCACGTCCCTTGGAATAAGTAAGGTCTCATTTACTCAACACCTGAGGAGAATCGGAAAGAAACTGGCCACTAAGGAACTCGGTGAATCGGCAGCGAATCTACCTGGTACAACTTAACGTAGTTAGGCTATTCTTATATATAATGGGACAACCTAGTTTAATATAATGACAGAATCTAAGGAAAGTATTGAGGCCGGAATAAGGGAGGTGTATAATTTCGTACTGGAGAGAAAGAACGTCACCGCCAGATATGTGGTAATCATCGCTCTGGCCTCCCTATGGTTGGATGCCTACGACTTCGCCGCAATATCCTTCGCCACAAAATCTGTTGCCAACACCTTCGTAGGTACCCCTTCCATACTCATTTCACTCGGTATTGGCGCAGTGCAGTTCGGTGCATTTGTGGGGGCCGTGGTGGGAGGGTGGCTTAACGATAGGGTGGGCAGGAGAAATATGTTCATCTTAAATATGATCCTCTTCGTGGCCATGGCCATTCTGACAGGAGTATCCACCAACATAGCCGAATTCACCATTTTCAGATGGTTCCTGGGTTTTGCGTTAGGATCTGACACGGCAACAGGTTTCGCATACATATTCGAGTACCTCCAGAAGGAACAGAGACTTTTCTGGAGTAACCTGTGGCAGCTTCAGTGGTATATAATGTACCTGGTTACAATAGCTTTCATCATACTCCCCTTCTATTTCGTTACCCATTCCCTAGTTCAGCCCCTTCTATGGAGGGTAATAATGATAATTGGCGGAGTGTTGGCATTGATTATACTTGCCCTCAGGAGCAAAATACCGGAGTCCGTGCTGTGGCTAGCCTACCAAGGCAAGCTCGCCTCGGCCAAGAGGGTGATAAAGCAGACCTGGGGAGTGGAGCTCAATAACGTACCTGACGTCGATATTCAGATTAGAAAGGTTGGAAGGGGATTCAGGAGTGCCTTTAGCATATTCAGAGCCAGTAAGTGGAGGGAGTTGGTGTACTCCTTCAACGGTAATTTCGAGCAAAGTTTCATCTTCTACACCTTTGGGTTTTATATACCCTACATCCTTTTAGCGTTGAAGCTGGTGGGGCCCTTGGCGTCCATTCAGGCGTTAGCGGTACTGTACACCGGAGGAGTAATTGGGGGATATCTAACGGCTTGGCTCACCCCTAGAATAGGGACTAAGTCACAGTATGTCATAGGAGCGGTGGGGGAGGGAGTGTCAGTGGGGCTCATAGCGATGACCTACATTCTTCACCTACCCTTACCCTTCTTCGTGCTCTTCTCCTTCACCTTCTACTTCTTCCACGTCATAGGGCCGGCGAGCCAAGGTATGACCTCCATAAATGCCTTCTTTGGGGCCTCAGAGAGGGGAACAGCTGCAGGATGGGGATACTTTTGGGTAAAACTTGCGGCCTTGCTGGGACTAATAATAGGTTTAGCTGGAGTTACGCTTAACCCAGTGGGGACTACCGTGGGTCTGGCAATATATGGGGTGCTAACTGGACTTGTTGGAATGGCAATTGGGTATGATACAAGAAAGTACAGGGTGGTGGATGAAGAGGAGATAGAGAGAAAGGTATAAATATTTTTATTATTTATTTTTTAAGGTCTGCGAGAATCCTCTGGGACACCACATGAGCGGCTATGGCTACCATCGGCACACCCACTCCAGGATGAGTGTACTGTCCAACGTAATAGACATTTCTCAGCTTCTTATTCTTCATTGGTGGTCGCAATGACGCTGTTTGAGACAAGGTGTGGGCTAGACCGAAGGCTGTCCCCTTGTAGGATCTATAGTCGTTCCAGAAGTCCCTAGGACCGAAAATCCTGATGAAGCTAACCTCCCTCTTCCCAAGGAAGTTCCTTACTGCCCACTTTACCATCTCCTCCTCCCTACCCCTTAGCCCAGGGGATATGGGTATCAGAAAGAAGAGGGCCTCATTGCCCTCTGGACATACTGAAGGATCCGATCTACTCCTTACGCTAACGTAGTAAGAGGTCGATTCTGTCCGTGGCCATTTTCCCTCCCTAATTGATTTGAAGTGTTCCCCCCAATCACCGTTAACTATTACGTTGTGGTGGGGGACATCCAATTCTCCCTTAATCCCCACATACCCCAGCACCGCTGACGGGGCTAAGACCTTTGAATCCCAGTATGAGGCGCCAAAGTTCCTGTACCTTTCAGGGAGGAGGGACTCTGCGTGAACGTAGTCTGCGTTAAATAGGAACACATCTCCCTCAATCCTTCCCTTAGAGGTCTGCAGGGCCTTCACTCTTTGGTCGTCGGTCAGCACTCCCGTAACCTCCGTGTCGAACTGGAACTCAACCCCCAGCTTCCTCCCCGCCTCAACCATTGACTCCACCACCTTACCGAAGCCTCCCCTTGGATAGAACACTCCCTGTCCCAGGACGGGGTAATTGACCATGGCATACATACCTGGAACACTGTAGGGATCTCCCCCTAGGAACACAGCCGAAAAACCTGTTAGCTTCCTTAGAAGGTCGGACTTGAAGTATTTGCCGTTAAGGTAATTCAGCGAGGTGAATAGGTTCAATCTTCTCGCCTCCCTTATGACCTGCGGATCTAAGAAGTCAACGAAACTTTGAAATTCCCTATACAGAAACTTGGAGAGGGAAACGTCGTACATGTACTTTGTCATTTCCAGGTATTCCCTCATTGTTTCACCTGCTCCCCTTTCCACATGCTCCACAGTGGAGAACAGTTCATCCCCAGGGGGGACATCTAGGGAAGCACCGTTCACTTTGAGCCTAAAGGAGGGTTTGAGTTTAGTTATTTCGTAGAACTGAGAGACCGAGTAACCCAGTTCATTGAAGAACCTCTCAAAGACCTCAGGCATCAGGTACCACGAGGGGCCCATGTCGAACTTGAAGCCCTCTATTGCGGTGGTTCTAGCCCTCCCGCCGGGGGTTGACAGCCTCTCCACTACCTTTACGTGGGCACCCCTCTTAGCCAGGAGGGCAGCCGAGGCTATTCCCCCGAAGCCGGCGCCCACCACCACAACTTGCATTTCAGTTCACTTTTCACTGCGCCTGTTTCATTTGCTCCTTTGGTATCTTGTCAAGTCCAGGGATCACGAAGAGGAAGCCCCAGTTCCCTTCACCTTCCTTATGGTGAACGTCGTGTACCTCTATGAGCCTTCTGAAGTACCTGTTCCTCATTCCCCACGCTCTCATCCTGGTGTATCTGTCATGTATTATCATGTCGTGGACTGTCAGGTAGGAAGCACCGTAGACCGCCATTCCCACCGCCACCGAGAGGAAAACCAGCCCACCCGTCCTGAACCATAGGGCCACCAGGGTTATCGCTACAGCCGCAAATATTAAACCGAAGGCATCGTTCCTCTGGAAAGTTGAGTTGGTCGGATAGTGGTGGTCCTTGTGTAGGTTCCAAAGAAAACCATGCATTACGTATTTATGCATTCCCCTGGCCACGAACTCCATTCCCACGAATGATGCTAAGGCTATGGTAACGTATGTCCATATCATAAGTGAGATCATATACCTGATGTTATAAACTTGTGTTGAATTCAAGTTAAGGGAATTTCTTTACTCTACTCCTGACCATATCGTTGAGATAGATGGACCGCCGGAGAGAACAGCGACTGATTTCCATATTTAGGGGAGGAAGCGTAACCTACTTCAACAGTAGCGCCTTCTTTCCTCCTGAGGTGAGGAGCGACGTCACAAGGCTTTACGCCTTTGTCAGGGTTGCGGACGACTTGGTGGATTCCCTCCCCCAAAGGGAAAGGGAGTTCCACCAGTTCGTGGAGAGGTTCCACAGGGTGAGGAAGGGGGAGAGGCTGGATGACCCCGTCCTGGAGGAGTTCGCGTCCCTCGAGGAGGAGAGGAGCTTCGATCCCCGTTGGGCGGACGACTTCCTAGAGTCAATGGAGATGGACTTGCATAAGAAGGTCTACTACACGTTCGATGAATTGTGGAGGTACACTTGGGGGTCCGCTGAGGTAATAGGTCTAATGATGTCCAAGCTCATGGGTTTAAGGAGGGAAGCGGAGCCCTATGCTGCCACCCTTGGTAGGGCCATGCAGTTTCTGAACTTCATAAGGGACGTAATGGAGGACGTCAGTCTAGGCAGGCAGTACCTACCCATGGACCAGTTGCAGAGGTACTCCCTTACCTCACTTAAGCCCTCAGAGGTGGCTAAGAACAAGGAGGGATTCAAATCCTTCATGAGAGATATGGTGAGGAGATATCTTGAAGTGCAGAGAAAGGCTGAGGAAGGCTACACTTACCTACCATTGAGGTACTTGGTCCCCATAAAAACTGCGTCAGACATGTACAAATGGACGGCCAGGAGAATATATAGGAACCCACTCGTGGTGTATGACTTTAAGGTGAAACCAAGTAAGAAGAGAATTTACACCAGGGCGGTGGAGAACTTCGTGGGGCTCTCAATTTGGAGGTCCTTGAACCTCACTTGGCTTACCTCGAGATAGACTTAATGATTGCTCTCCCGGGCCTTCTGTCCTGTTTAGTCCCGTTCCTCAGGAGGACCAGGGACTTCGGTTCCCTAGGGATTTCAATAGCCCTAACTGCGCTCCTCTTCATAGCTTGGGATGAATTGGCAGTGGCGTGGGGAACCTGGGCATTTAACGGACAGTGGGTATTATCGTTCAGGGTTGGAGACCTTCCTATCGAAGAGGTGCTCTTCTTCGTGGTTGTTCCCTTCAGCTCTCTCCTCTTCTACGACCTGTTGAAGGGTAGACTGAGAGGTAAGTTCAATATATCCAGAAGATGGATTGTTCTATCCGCAATAGTTGAGCTGATTCTCGCTTTGGTGTGGAGGGATCATAGCTATACATGGGTCGTTCTGGTCTATTTGGCGTCGGGTACACTCCTCTCCCTTTGGTTGGACCCAAACCTCCTCAGATTGCAATCCTTCTGGGGGTTCGTTGGTTTGACCTATATTCCTTTCCTCGTGTTTGACTATCTTCTTACTTCAATTCCGATAGTAATTTACGGTAGGGGAGCAACGCTGGGAATAAGGGTGACTACAATACCTGTAGAGGACTTCATTTACTCCATGGCCATGTTCATATTTTACGCCATGTTCTACAGAGCTGTGCACGTCAGGAGGATTAAAAGATGAGGGGAGACTACTATGGGGAACTTGATGATGTCATTGAGTTTTACTCCAACTTCTCCTCCCCTGAAGAGTTGATGGATTGGATGAGATCCAGGCCCCCAGCCCCCATTGTCACTGAGGTCGTGGAGGGAGACGCAGAGGTGACCGCCGTTGTTCCCACAGCCGACCTAAGGGGGAAGCTGGCTGCCAACGCCAGGGAGCAGTTCAAGGGAATTAGGTTAGTACTTGTTGAAAGCAACGGCAGGTACTTCAACTATGCCAGGAGCGTTAACGCTGGGGTCTCGGAGGCCCTAAAAGAGAGGCCAAAGTGGATAGTAATTTCCAACGATGATGTTTATCTGAGGGACCCTTTACGCAAATTAAGGGAGGAACTCTCCACCCTATCCCCTGGAGATAGGACTCTGGTTCACTCCCTACCTGGGGTCTACCATTCGTACAGGACCTTCTTCATTGAAGTGGCAGGATATTTCCCGAGATTAATGAAACAGTTTGGTAAACTTTCTAGAAACAGAATAATAGACCTAGAGGGTTCTCTATATATAAAATACGGAAAGACCCTAAGGGTGACCCATCTGGTCCTTCCGGACCTAATGGCTGGTCCTTTATCTCGCTTTCCCTCGTTGGCTGGGAAAGTCGATTGTACGTTCCTTAACGTGGGGTCCTTTGGGATAATATCGGCCTCTTTGGCTAGAGACGGGCCCATGGATATAACGTTCATTAATTCCCACGAGGACGTTCTACTCTCCTTAGAGTCCAAACCTGTCACGATCAACTTTAGGGTTCAAGAGGAGATGGGTGGTACCTTAGGGACTTCGGCAGCCAGGTTCGCTAGGTCCTTCGCCAACATGGTGTACTTAAGTATGCTGGCAAGGGAGAGGGAACTATGCGTGAACTGGAGGGATTTCCAATGGGAGAGATATTTTTCCCTTAAGTCCTGACTTCGTAACATAGTTAGCTATGCACGTATTATCATGTTGGATGGTGAGGTTGATGAAAATAGACCTGAAGGATCAGCTCGATTTAAGTGGCTGTCGGTCTTCCTAGGACAATGACACACTTCTCCCCAGTCCGATGGAAGAGTTAATGGGACTAAAAGGGATATCATTCCATGTATGATCCCCTTTCCTTGGACGTTCATATCCTCGCTCAAAAAGTTCTGTCCGCCACTTCAGTTAATCAATAGTGTAGTCCTGAATTCATGATAGTCTGAAGGTATCGAGAAGAATGCCACCGTCGACATTTTTAATCATTAATCCACATTATATATGTGAGGATAAAGATAGACAGTAGGGGCAGGGTCACCATCCCAGCTAAGGTGAGGAGGAGGCTCGGTCTCGAGGGATATGTTGAGCTTACGATAGAGGGCGCAAGGATCGTGCTCTCTCCCGTAAAGGAGAGAAAAGGTATTCAGTTAGTGCTGGAGTAGTTTGTTACTTTCCAATGGCATTAGTAATAACAGGATCTGTTAATTGGTACCTCCCCCTTTCCACTCTACTCACATAGCCCCTTTTCTCAAGGTTGACTAGATATCTCCTTAACTCAGCGTCGTAGATCACCCTTCTCTTCTTCTCCTCCACGTATCTCTTTATCTCATTCCATTTACCATATCCCCTAGCTAAAGCCTCGACCACCATGGTGTAGTCCTTGGAGAAGTGACTTAACTCCTGGAGGACGGTTCTAACGGCATTCTCAGCGACTTCATCTACCAACTCCCTCCTGACTTGTCTATTTTTGACACATCTATAGCCAAATTCAGTTAGCCACCCCACAACTCCGTCCAATTTCTTCACTGCGTAGTTTAGGACTTCCGCGGGCGTAGTGATCCCTACCTGGCTAAATCCCTGCTTTAACTTTCTGGGGGGTTAAGGGGGCGGAAGTCCCCCTCCGTGAGGTGGGGGATGAATACCCCCCTTACAGAAACCTTTTTATACTAA
>Ga0081474_123531_pt1 | contig 20784 bp, 21 predicted proteins | sample OneHunmetagenome_2_FD_70978 | JGI IMG/M metagenome (GOLD analysis project Ga0081474, IMG submission 70978) | Ferrous microbial mat communities from One Hundred Spring Plain, Yellowstone National Park, USA v2 (version 2) | ecosystem: Environmental > Aquatic > Non-marine Saline and Alkaline >... | reverse complement strand
CCTCAGGGTAGAACTCCCAACCGAACTGGCCTCCTCCCTTTTTTGGGAGGTTTCCTCACCCTGCCTTCATCCGCCCGTCCGGCTGGGTTCATGGGTTTGCCCCGGGCCAGCATTGCGGGGCTTTGTTCGCTGGCCTTGAAGGTCTTTAGCATTGCATGTAGGTACTGTACGGTGGTGTATGGTATTAGTGGGTTTGAACTTCCTTCGTGCTCTCTCCAGCCCATCTTTTTCCTCAAGCCCCACCATACGCCTTTAGTCCATGCATCTGGCGTTACTTTCCACATCATATTGAGTATGGATGCATAATCCCTATCCACAAGGTGACCAAGTGGGCATTTTAGGATGTGCCAATCATCAGTCATCTCCAACCTCACGAAATGAATAGGACAAACCCTACTATTCCTATAGGATGAAACGCGAAATAGTTTTGAACCCCTCTCCAAAGCCTTATCCTCAACTGCACTTTCCAACTTCTTGAATGGTGTCTGCTTTATCCTATGCCTCAACTCACCCCTACCAACATCCTCGATCATCGACTCCTGCGGGTTACTGCCCAACTCCTCGGTTATGATTATTGCTGGTGTTTTTGTTAGTTCATTCGCCACATGCCTGACACGACCAACCTTCCTACCCCTTTCTCTCAATCTCTTAACACGCTTCCTAAACTCCCTTGCGTTCGTTATGTTCGCGTACTTACCGTTCGGTAATGTGAAGTGTGGTTTTAACCTCTCGATAATTGTGTTCCTAACCCTTTCATACCTCCTGGCTAGTCTACCAAAATCAGTCCTTATGGTATAGAGCTGTGGCGTTGTGTATTGCCTATTCCAATTGGCTACCTTGCTCACGGTGGATGGTAAATCAATCCTACTCACAGCAACAGCGTTCTCGTTAATATCGAAGGAAATAATTGACTGCGGCTCCTCTTCCTTAGGCTTCAGCTCGAAGATGAATATGGCGTACCACTTGTTTACCTTTCTCTTAACAATCAACGTACTCGCCAATCTAGCCCCTCCAGTTAGTACCTTCCACCAGTATTGCCAAAACCTCCTGTGTGGTCTGAGCCAAACTTCGAATCTTCTGCCGCCTCTACCTCTCTTACCGGTGCTGATGGGTGAAATCCAAACCCTAACCGGGGCTATTGATTTAACGAACTCCTCATAATTCCAGGTTGTTTCAACAAATCTAATGGACACGGTCTTAACCTCTGGGCATGGCTTGTTCACCAAGCCCTTCCTCCTCCTTTCAACGAATGATTTCGCAACACCAGAGGCTTGCCTGATTGCTTCAATGACCAATTGTGAATTAAGGTTTGGGTACTCTTGCCTATACTTGTGATAAAACAGCCTACGAAGTTTATTCGCACTCGTAACATTGTGCTTAACGGCGTATTCAACAACCTCCCTAACAATACCAAGATACACAGACTCAACGGAGTAAAGCAAACTATTGAGCTCCTTAGTGACCTCAAGCTCAACAGCCACAGCCCTACGTAGCATTCACAAGAAAGAGTAGCAACAAAAAAATAAAAGCCGCTCACGAAAGAATCACCACTCAATTTGTCAAAATAATAATTCGTGACGATGCGATAAGGGCTGGTCCCAATAGGATTGCGCATAACAGGAATAAGGAGACACCAACAACACACGCAGTACTCACGAAGAGCAACCACAACACAGACAAAAACCCAACACAAAGACACGTAAAGCCAGGAACAATGAGGAAACCACCGAGGGTAGTGCTGGCATAGGACTTACCCAGCCCTAAAAATGAATCACACACCAAATACTCAAAAACCATCCAAACACAAAACCAACGAGAAACAACCACAACAAACACCAACACAACAATGCGCACCAAAAACAATGATGAAAAACTACCGAAGGTGGCGTTAGCATGAGAACGAAGAAATTTCAAACAGTTAAGGCAAACGACTCATAAAATTTAATTAAACTTATACGATAAAGGCTCTCTAACTTTAAAGGGCAAGATTTATCGTTTTCATTAAAATGATTCGACGTGTACGTTATTTTCACGGCCTTACGACAGCTTGAGTATGGAGTTCCCTGATTGACTGTAATTGTTTCTGAACAATTGTTTTTCCGTTAGTGAGGGAACGTTTTTAATCTGGAACTAAAGCTTAGGTGGTGCCCGTTAAGGGTTTTATTCGCTTACAAAAATTCCTGTGGGTTTAGTTGTAGGGCTTTGAGGCAATAATGCTTAAATTCTATAGTTATCCTTTGCCTAACGAAAATGCCCATTGCGAGACTTGTTGAGTATAAGATAGCATTGCCCTCAGAGTACGCCTTTGACCTATTGATGAGTATAGGCAATACGAACATGTTCATGCCAATAACAAGACCAGGTAGTATACCAGCCCCTAGAATACCTAGTAAGTACTCGGAGAGGATCAGGAGGCTTGAGGACATGTCCAGGGAATTAGGTAGAGTGATATCGCAGTACTCAATACCACCACCACAAATGCCGCATGAGGTTAAGGTCAGCCTATTTAATGAACTTCTTGAGTACGTGCTCGAGGATGGTGAGGATTTACTTACGAGAATAAGGCAGTATCTAAGTTCCATTGAGGGTGTTAGGAGCGAGTATGAGAGGTTGAGGGGTATTGTGGATGTCGTGTCAACGGCAGGTGAGGTTATTGTGGAGAAGCTCAGGCATTTCTCGATAGATATTGTGCCGTTAAGTGAGGAGGACTTCAACGAATTCAAGAGTGCAGTGGCTAGTTATGGGTCCGAAACCATACCTATAAAGGTTCAGGATAGGTTCTATGCATTAGTCATATATCCTGAATGGGCAAGACAGGGTCTACTTAACGTGTATAAGCTCTTCAACACAACACCTCTCGAGCTACCCGCAGGTCTTGACCTGGGGTCTGTCAAGGAAAGGTTGGCCGAGCTTGAGGGTAAGTTGGCTAAGGCGGAGCGAGAATTTCGCGAGTTTTTAGTTAAGGTTAGTGATAGGGCTTATTCAATAATTGATCTTTCAGAGGCGGTTACAAGCATTGTTAGGCAGTACACGGATTCAGCAATACCCGAGGGTAAGGAGGTTGGTGATAAGGTATCCCAAATGCTCAGTTCTATGAATGAGATGAGGAGTAGGATTAGGGAGCTTGAGGCAGTGCACGCGGCGCTTGAGTACATGGTTAAAACTGGGCTTGAGCTCGGGGGACTTAGTAGGTTGAAGAGTAGGGTCTTCGTTATTAGGGGGATTAATGAGACAGCAGTTAGGGGGTTAATGTATGTTAGGCGTGATATTGAGGGTACAGACTTATCAATACTGGCACTAATAGAGCCGCCAAGCAACCTCGATAAGTCGACACTAGGTGGTGAGGTTTATGAGATAAGCCAGGACTACCTAGTCAATGTTAAGTCAGCCTACGAATTAACTGGGAGGGAGCTTGTGGATTTAAGGGCTAGGTTGAGGGATTTGGAGAAGGAGTATGAGGAATTCATAAAGGACTTCAATGAGGTATCCACGTATGGGATTGAGGGTATTGATAAGGTCAGTGGTGATGTAGTGACGATAGCCGGTTACGTTAAGGAGAGTCTCTCGGAGAAGTTTGATGATATGCTTGCCTCATTATTAACGAGGCTTGCGGTGGATGCGAAGGTTAGGAAGGAGAGTAAGGTGGCTTACGTTAAGGAGATAGATCCAGAAAAGGCACCAACGCTTGAGGAGTACCCAAAGCCCGTTGACGCGTTTAAGAAGATAACCTACATGTACGGCGTGCCCAAGTACACGGAAATAAGCCCAGTGCCCCTGACATTCCTATTATTCTCAGTATTCTACGGCTGGATGTACCCAGACCTGGGTCACGGATTGATCCTATCGCTCTTCGGCTACTCACTGTATAAATCAAGGTATAGGGGCCCAAATTCATTCCTCAGGTCAATATTTGGAGGTAAGTACTCAGAGTGGGGCTTGATCTTCCTAATGGCTGGTATTTGGTCCATGGTTTTTACATTCGTGGAGAGCGGTACTATATTCGGCATAGAGGTCTTGCCAGCACCCCTAAGGCTGGTTCACGTAACGAGGACAAACGCCCTTGAGATACTCACGGATTCCGTATACGCAGTACTCGCATTAGCCATAATCGTTGGTATAATAGTATTACTACTCTCGTTCGCGTTCAAGGCAACGAATGCGTATAGGGAGGGTGAGAGGGATTTGGCTTATGGATTTTACGTACCGTTATTCTTCTTCTTCCTATTCCTAGTGCTAGCCCTTGCTGGCGCCAATTTTGTACCTTTCATACTGATTGGTGAGCAGACACCACTACTTGAACCCCTATACGGAGTATTCGACGCCATAAAGGGACTAATGATATATTGGGCCTATGCAGCCATAGCATTCCTTGTAATATTGATAGCGTCAATGATGTATTTCAAAGCCAAATACAGGGGAGTCCCTGGTTTTAGCCTTGCCCAGTTGGCGGTTGAGATTGGTGCCGAGACCGCGATACCGAGCTTGACAAATACGATATCGTTCATGAGACTTGGCATAATAGCCATAATGCATGCTGTATTCACGGCAATGACTTACACGTGGGCAGCATCACTGGGTTTATTAACGCCAGCTGGTATAGCCGTACTTGTGATCTTCAACCTATTGATAATCCTTGGCGAGGGTTTCGTGGCGTTCGTGCAAAGCCTAAGGCTTCACTACTACGAAATGTACAGTAAGTTCTTCAGTGGTACTGGTGTATTGTTTATGCCCTTCACGCTGGGTCTTAGGTGGGTTAGGCTCTTCATATCGTAGACGTTACCTGGTAATTATCGCTTATAAATCCCCCAACCAAATTACTACTAATGGCTATACCTAAGGTTAGGGACATCATGAGGGAAGTCCTGGTGACGGTCAGGGATAACGAGCCACTACCCAACGTATTGAGGCTCATGCACGGTAAAAATATAGGATCCGTTATTGTAACGAATGAGGAGGGCAAGGTTATTGGCGTCTTCACGGAGAGGGACTTGGTTAGGGTTGTTGCTAATAATGAGGATGTAAACTCATTAACCGTGGGCGATGTAATGACGAAGAACATCATAGTCGTGGAGACGGACGCCAGCTTAATAAAGGCTGTACACATAATGGCTAAACACAACATCAGGCATTTACCGGTCGTTGATGAGGGTGGGAAGGTGGTGGGTATAATATCCATTAGGGATGCGGCGATAACCCTGGCTAGGTTACTCGTTGATATAAACATGCCAAGTCTCGGAATAACAGAGGAGGAGGTGGGCATGATTAGGGAGATGAGCACCGATGTGAATATTGATGAAGGTAGGGGCTAATGCGTTGTTAACTAAAGCATTAGTATGTAGGGAAGTAGTATTGGTAGCACCATTGTTATTACGAAACCACTAACGAATGCTGCGAAACCGCCGGTTTCACCTATATACAGCCTATAGATAGGTAATGTGTCATCCATCGATGTGGCACCACCGATAGATACCAAGGCCACGTCCCTAAAGCCGCCCATCACAAAGAGCGGTACAGTAATGTATGTAAGCTGTTCCCTAAGGAAATTCGCTAGAAAAGCCAATGTGCCAATTGCTGGTCCGAATTTAACGCTTAATAGAGGACCTACCAATGAGTACCACCCCATTCCCATGGATATGCCCAGGGATTCCTGTGGTGGTAAACCTAGTACGTAGCTTAATAATAACCCATCCACCGCGCTACCAAACATTGCCGAGAACGCTATGATAACGCCGAGAGAGCCATGCGCGATGAATCTCCTATTAATTGACGAACCCATATCCAAACCAATCACTAGAATTAGCGCTAACAATTCAATTACTATTGCAGAATCAATGTACCCACTGGGTATGGGTGGTTTCACGTAGTAACCAAGCAACCAACCAATCACCAATACCGTTAATAGGATTACGGGTAATCTAACGCTTACCTTATCGCTATTACTCACTGCCCCATTACCCCCTATGCGCTTAATCCTTAGGACCTCGCTTATGGGCACTGTAACCGCTAGGCTTGCTATCATGGATGTCACGGCGTATATGACGGCGTAAGTCACTATATTGATTACGTAATTGCTTGAAACAACACCACCAGCCCATAGGGACATTGTGAACACGAGTGCCATGACCACGTACTGTAGGTAATTGCCTAAGCCGAGGGTCTTTACCCACGCCTTAAGGTAATATCCAATAACCATTGTTATTGGGAATATCACCAGGAATAATTCGCTAATAACCTTCGCTAGACTTATCACGAATAGGCAGTCCCATTTACCCCTTTTATTTCTTAACGAATTTTAACAAATACCTATTTATTATTGATTATGATTTATGGAATTGAGGATTTATGGGTCAGGGCGATATTGACCTAGAGGATCTGGAGGGGATTGGTCCAAAGACAGCGCAATTACTGAAGAGCAAGGGTATCCTAAGTATTAAGCACCTAGCCCTCTTCAACCCTGAGGAGCTTATTGAGCTAACGGACATGACGCCGGACAGAGTTGAGAAAATACTGAGGTCCGCTAGAGATGTGGTATTTGGCAGTAATAGGGTTGCCAGGGCTACGGATTTGGCAAAGAACTTCGAGGGCATTGTTAGGTTGAAGACAAATGTTAGATCCATTGATGAGTTATTACAGGGTGGTCTTGAACCTAAGGCTATTTACGAATTCGCAGGTGAGTTCGGTACTGGGAAGACCCAGCTTTGCCACCAACTATCGGTGACTGTTCAACTCGACCAGGACAAGGGTGGTGTTGGTGGTGCAGCCATTTACCTGGATACGGAGGAGGCCTTCTCGCCGAGTAGGATTTCGAGCATTGCGCAGAGGTTCGATCTAGACCCCAACGAGGCGTTAGACAACATATATGTCGTCAAGGTCATTAACGCAGTTGATCTGGAGGATAGGATTAAGTTCGATGTTGTTAGGTTGGTGGAGCAGGCCAATGTTAAGTTGATAGTTGTGGATTCAATCATAGCCCTCTACAGGGCTGAGTTTAAGGGTAGAGAGAGACTTGCCGAGAGGCAGCAGAGGCTTAATTATATCCTTGATTGGCTCATGAGGATTGCCAAGGTTTACAACGTATACGTTGTGCTAACGAACCAAGTCCTCGATGTGCCAATGGGGTATATTGAGGTTAAGAGGCCGGCTGGTGGGAATGTGCTAGCCCACGCAGTTACGCATAGGTTATTTCTCAGGAAGTCCAGGGAGGATGTTAAGGTTATGGAGGTCCTGGACTCACCAAGGCTTCCCTTCAAGGCCAGTGCCATGTTTAGGATTACGGATAAGGGCATTGAGGATGTTTAGGGCCTCGGTTATTAATCTTAAATAGATGGTTCTTTTTATGTAGTATAGTAATGCCGGCTAACTTACCGCCAGAGGCTAAGGCTAAGTGGCTCAAGGTAATGGAGGCTAAAACACCTGAGGAGAAACTGAGAGCCCTAGAGGAGTTCCTGAGCGCCGTGCCTAAGCATAAGGGAACCGAGAACCTAGTTCACTGGGCTAGGAGGAGGATGGCGCAACTACGTAGGGAGATTGAGGAGAGGAGGGTTAAGGAGAGATCGCTCAGGTCTGGTGGTGGAGTTAGCTTCTATGTCGAGAAAGGCGGTGATGCGCAGGTGGTTGTTATTGGTCCACCGTCCTCCGGCAAGTCAAGCTTGTTGAGGTGCCTTACGAATGTTAAGATCGAACCTGACGACATACCCTACTCATCAATTGAGCCGGTACCAGGCATGTTTATCCATGACAACGTATACTTTCAATTAATAAAGTTACCATCATTAAACGTGGAGAATCCCGACTCAGACCAGAACTCACTAGCCTTATCGATGATTAGGAACTCCGATAGTGTAATTCTTATCCTTGATGCAAACAGGGATGTGGAGGTTCAATATGAGGCTATAAAGAATCTACTTAGGGAGAATGGCATTTACATAATTAAGCCGAGAGGTTTCGTAACCATAGAGAGGAGGCCTGGAGGTGGTATTCAGGTAATTGGTAAGCTCGTTAATGGTACTGCCGAGGACGTGAAGAAGCTACTTGTTAGTTACGGCATCAACAATGCGTTGGTGACGATAAACGGGGAGGCATCGATAGACGATGTTGAGGACTCCATATTTAAGGAGACTGTTTATAAACCATCCATAGTGATTGTTAATAAGGTCGACCTAGCAGACAATGATTATGTAAGGGCTATTGTTGGTAAGTTAAGTAATGAGATTATCACCTTAACGGCATCCCTAAAGAACTGCAAAATAGATTCCAAGACCCTTGGTGGATCATTACTTAAGGTTATGGATCTAATAAGGGTTTATACAAAGGAGCCTGATTCCGACACTTACTCACTAAAGCCCTTCGTTTTAAAGAGAGGCTCTACTGTTGGTGATCTTGCAAGGCGAATACACAGTAGGTTTTACGAGGGCTTTAGGTACGCCAGGGTTTGGAGAATTGATAACTTTCCAGCGGGTGTTAAGAGGGTTGGTCTCAATTACATCCTTAATGATGGGGATATTGTTGAGATTCACTCATCACTGTAGCCACAACCTTATTAACCAATTTCATATTAATTAATCAATAATGAGTTCACAGTACAACGAGTGCATAAGGCTCCTTAAGGAGGTTCTTGAGAGATTAGAATCGATAGAGGGCGAACTGGATCTAATTAAGGAGGAAATCGGGGAATTGCGTAGTCAGGGTCGTAGCAAGGCTGTGGCTTATCACGAATCACCGCAGGGAGGCAGGGGTTTGATTAAGGCAATAAGTGATAACTTATTCCTGGATACTAGGGATGTAATGGCTAAGAGACTCCTTAAGCGGCTGATTGACAATGGTAAGGTTGTTCTTCTTAGGGATGAGTCAGCGAATAGAGAAGTGGTCACCACGAAAGAGGTTATTAGGAACCTACTGGGTAAGTTACCAATATCAATTAATGAAATTGATAAATTGAGCGATAGAGAATATGAATTATTACTCATACTCAATAGGTTGGGTTACGTATTACTCAGGGATAATAAATACGTTGTCTCAGAAGCCTCGAAGGAATTTATTTAAAGGCTCTTAATAATACATTCCCATAATGTCATCTTCTGAGGAGGTGCTTTGGGTTGAGAAGTACAGGCCGTCTAGGATTGATGACATTATTGACCAGGATCACGTAAAAACCAGGATAAAGGAGCTCCTAGCCCTCAGTGACTTACCACACCTCATATTCTTCGGACCCCCTGGTACTGGTAAGACTACCATGGCCCTTGCCATCGCCCACGAGCTCTACGGCGATTCCTGGCGTGAGAATGTCCTCGAGCTCAACGCAAGCGACGAGAGAGGCATAGCGATGATTAGGGAGAAGGTGAAGGAGTTCGCAAAGATGTTACCCACGGTTAAGGCACCCTTCAAGCTTGTGATACTTGACGAGGCAGACAACATGACCCCGGATGCGCAGCAAGCCCTTAGGAGAATCATGGAGATGTACACGACCTCTGTCAGGTTCATACTCCTAGCCAATTACCTATCTGGCATCATAGAGCCTATACAATCGAGGTGCTCACTGTTTAGGTTCTCTCCTCTACCTAAGGACGCCGTTATTAATAGGTTGAGGGAGATTGCCTCAAAGGAAGGTGTAAAAATTGGTGAAGATGCGCTAGAGGCGATTTGGGAGATAAGCCAGGGAGACATGAGAAAGGCAATAAACACACTACAGGCAGCGGCGAGCCTTGGCGGTGTCGTGAATGAGGAAGCGGTGTATAGGGCTTTGGGCAAGGTTAGTCCATTGAGGGTTAGAGCCCTGATCACCGAGGCAATTATTGGTGATTTTAGTAAAGCTGTTAGGGAGGTAATGTCTCTGATCAGTAATGAGGGCGCCGACCCGCTTGATATTGTAAGGATTATTCATAGGGAGGTTACATCCTCAACATCTCAATTGAAAATACCTGAGGAATTGAAGCCTAAGGCCGTGTACATGGTCGCCGAGCATCACTATAGGCTACTGAGGGGTTCAAGTGGTGAGTTGCAGATTTATGGGCTCTTAGCGAAGCTTAGGAGATTGCTTCGTGAAAGTCATTAATCGTGTTCTACGGAGAGAAAGGTTTATAAGTAATTAAGGGCTATGCGAAAAGCTTTAATAGGGGATATTTATGTCTAACTCCGAACAGGAAAGGAGGGATCAACAGGGTGGATCTAATATATTGAATAGGTTAAAGGTATCAGGTAAGATAGTTGAATTTAAGTCTGAAGGTGAGGAGAAGCTTGTATGCCCATATTGTGGATCGACAACCTTCATATTCGATTACGAAAATGGCCAAGTAATATGCGCTAAGTGTGGTTCAGTTGTGCTTGAGCGGGTTATTGATCAAAGACCTGAGTGGAGGGCATTCACGGCCGAGGAGAAGGAGAGTAGGGCTAGAGCTGGTGGTCCTCTCAATAGGCTCACCAGCGAGGCATTGACTACAACGATTGATTGGGCGACCAAGGATGCGAGTGGTAAGGAGCTTGATATCAAGAGGAAGCTTGAGATTTTGAAGTATAGGAAGTGGCAACAGAGGGTTAGGGTTCAGACTAGCTATGAACGCAACGTAATACAGGCAATGAATGAACTAAGCAGGATCTCCTCACAATTAGGCATACCCAAGGCCTGTGTTGATGAAGCCATGGGTGTTTATGAGCAGGTGTTAACAAAGGGCTTGGTTAGGGGTAGGAGTGTTGAGGCCATAGTAGCCGCGTGCCTCCACATGGCCTGTAGGAAGATTGGGATGCCCAGGAGCCTTGATGAGATTAGTCAATACACAAGGGCCAGTAGGAAGGAGGTTGCCAGGTGCTTCAGGTTGATTGCTAGGGAGTTGGGTGTTAGGTTGCCGCTTAGTGATCCTAAGCTCTATGTCCCCAGGATTGTTGAGCAATTAAAACTCAGCGGTGAAATCCTTAGGGAGGCACTCAACATATTGGAGCAGGCAAAGAGGAGGGGTTTAACCGCCGGTAAGGATCCGGCAGGCCTGGCAGCTGCTGCGGTTTACATAGCGTCCTTATTGAGGGGTGAGGTTAGGACGCAGAAGGAGGTTGCGATGGCTGCCCAGGTTACCGAGGTCACCGTTAGGAATAGGTATAAGGAGTTGGCTAGGGAATTGAACATCAAAATACCAATAAAGTGAAAACCTTTAAACTCAGGTGGATTCATTTACCTACTGTGGTTTCTCAATGTCGTGTGAAATATGCGATGTGTTGAATAATGAGGAATTGACAATAATTAGGAATGAAAAATTCGTAGTAGTTCATAACCCTCGCCCGTTCAATAACGGACACCTAATAATCGCGCCGGTTCAACACGTATCAATTAACGAGATTGATAAATCATTATTCATAGAACTCATGGATTTAACAAAGAAATTAGTCACAATCTTACAGGAAATTTACAATCCACATGGATTCAATGTGGGCATATCGTTAAAGCCCCATGTTTACATACAGGTAGTTCCTCGGTGGAATGGTGACGTGAGTTTCATGACGTTATTTTACAATGTTAAAGTTGTACCTGAAACCGTTAAGGAGTCTGTTAGTAGGATTAGGGGTGCGGTGAGGAGGTATGGCCTTTGAGATTGTTGATTTAGCAATATCAATAGTGATATTGATATTCGGCTTCTCAATCTTTACGGCAGTAGTTAATGACTATAGGATGGTTACCACGGTCTCTAGGCTATTGAGGAAGAGGGTTAGGGTTTCTGCGTTCCGTGAACTAGCCATACCAATATACCCATCATTAATGAGGCTTGAGATAATCAATGTGAAACCATTGACAGAGGGTGTGGATGTTGAGATCCAGGGAAATACGATTAAGGTGATAAACAACGGTATTGTCAGTAATACCGACATTAAGATACTGATTGATGCTGTGGTTGTTGGTAGGCTTGGTGATTACCCAGTGAGGGGTGTTATTGTCCTATCTCCTTATTAGTTCGATATTCAGCACAATAACTAGCACGTCTAGTATAACGTTTATGAAGAAGGCGGTGTATAGACCTATTGATGGTATTGTTGGAGTCATTATAACGAGAACGAGCAATGCCACATCAGTTCCTGTTATTGCCAGCACAAGCAGTAGTGTTATCAGTATGTTTGTTGTTAGTGAGTAGCTGGACACGGCAAGGAGTGAGTAGACTATCGCCGTCATTAGTATGGCGATTAAGAACTTATTCAATGGGTTAAGGATCCCTAGGTAGGCTAAATCGAGCACTATTAGTACAAATTCCACGTACCGCACCAACGCCATGTACGTAAACAACCTATACATTCACCACAACGGGTATGCCTGAATTAATTAAGCATTTTTGCCTCATTTGGTTCATTATTGATGATTGTATGGATTATCCTATTAGGTATAATGCTTAAAAGGGGTGGCTAGTGCATGTACGGGATGTCACAGACAACACAACCACCGACCGCTTTGCCACCGGATCCATTGGTTAAGAAGCCGAGGCTGATTAGTAGTGGTGGTGTTTTGGGTAGTGAGTGGAGGGTTGGTAGGGGTTACTCTGTTGGTGAGGTTAAGGCTGTTGGCTTAACTGTTGGTGAGGCTAGGTTGTTGGGTATTAGGGTTGACACGAGGAGGGGTAGTGTTTGGGATATTAATGTCCAAAGGCTTAGGGAATGGCTTAATAGGGTTATTAAGGGTGAGGTATTGCCGCCAGAACCTGCGTTATCTAAGGCTGTTAAGATTAAGCGTAAACGTGGTAGGGTATTTAGGGCATTAACACCTGCTGGTCGTAGGATGAGGGGATTAATGAGCGTGGGACTTAGGGAGACTCATACACATAAGTGGAAGAAGAAGGCTAGGGAAAGGGCGTTAAAGAGGAGGCACGAGGTCGTTAGGGCTAAGGGTGGGCATTAATCTTACTCAAGCTTTTCGAGAATTTCAGGTAGTTGTGTTAGTGTCGTTATTTCGTAGAATGGTTTAACGGGTAATTGAACATCAGATGCCCTCCTAACAAAAATAACCCTTAGGTCGAGGAACTTAGCCCCAATTATATCCTCAACCAACCCACTCACGATCAAGGCGTCGCTTGATGCGATCCCAGCCCTATTGAGTGCGGCTTGGAATATCTTGATGGCTGGTTTACCAACTTTCGTTAAGTCTGAGCTAACAACACCCTTAAAGTACCTCAGCAAATTGTTCCTTAATAGTATCTTCTTGGCAATATCATTATCGAGGTTCGTGAGTATGTACATGGGTGCACCCATCTGCGATAGTTTATCCACCGCATCAACAACATCAGGGTATAGCTCGGACGTCTCAACGATGAGTGATGATATTGCATTACCAAAGTAATCAAGCTCAGTGGGACTGAGGCTTAGTGAGTATTTCTTTAGTAGTGATATCATGGTTTCCCTAGCCAACTGCCTCAGTGACCTATAGACACCCTTACTTATCAATACGCTGTACTTATCATCCCACTCCTTCCTAAACTGTCTAGCCAAGTCATCAAGTGATGCCCTTATGTTCAATTCATCCCTAATCAACCTAGCACCCTCCACCTCAAAGTTGTTAAGCCTAATCAAGGTATTCAACACCTCAAAAAACAGCGTCTTCATACGAAACCCAAACTCTGCATGCTTATTTAAAGCTTAAGATTCACGACCACCAACCTTTAATAATAATATTAAATTACTCACATTGGGACTATGAGGGTTGAGGTTTGGGTTGAGGTTAGGCCTACAGAGGATGAGGATAAGGTGAGGAAAGCGTTAAGTAATGTGTTTATTTATGATGAATTAAGGACGGAGGAAAGTGAGGGAAAAAGATACCTAGTGGCCTTTGGGGAGGGCTTTAAATCATTAATTAAGGTCCACAACCTAATTAAGGAGCAGGGTATCGAAGATAGCGCGAGGTCCGTACTAATGAAGGGCATTGAGGATAACAAAGTAGTTTTTCACTTGCATAAACAGGCCGCGTATGTGGGTGTGTTGACCTTCGTTACCGAGAAGAACGAGAGCCCACTTGGGCCAATCACGTTCATTGTTGAGACGAACGATCCAAAGAGGCTCATTGATTGGTTGGCGCCGAAGACCTCGAGGGGCAGGAGGTTGTATGAGGTTTCTCCACCTGATGATCCATAAATAATTCTTTAAAATAGGCAATGACTACTTACCGTGTATGGCGAGGTATTTGGTGGCATCATTTCAGTGGTCCTCAGACGTGGGTAATGAGATAGCAAGCTCGCTAGGTTTTGCCCATGTGATTCTTGAGAGTAAGCAATTCCCAGATGGTGAGTCATACATTAGGTACCCCATCGACATAACAACGTATGACGGCCTAATCCTCGTACAAAGGGCATACCCAAACCAAGACACTAGGTTATTCCAAGCGATGCTGGCTGTGGATGCAGCCCGTGACGTAGGTATTAGGGATATACACGTTGTCCTGCCATACCTACCATACTCAAGGCAGGACAGGAGGTTTAGGGATGGCGAACCAGTTAGCCTATCAACAGTGTTGACGCTCCTATCATCACTAAGAGTTTCCTCGGTGATCACCGTGGACGTGCATAAACCAGAGGCGTTTAGGGTTTCAGGTGTTAATTGCGTGAATGCGGAGCCCTTCGAATTGTACGCGGAGAGACTAAGGGGCTCAAGGAACATTGTGCTGCTGAGTCCAGACCTTGGCTCCTTATGGAGGGTTAGGAAGGTCAGCGAATATGTAGGCATTCGATACAGCTACCTCGAGAAGTTCCGTGATAGAATAACCGGTGAGGTTACCATGAAACCCAAGGAGCTCGATGTTGCCGGCAAGGAGGTGTTCATAATAGATGACATAATAGCCACTGGAGGAACCATAATCGAGGCAACAAAGATACTAAAGAGCATGGGTGCCGTAAGAGTTCATGCAATGGCAACGCACTGCCTATTGCTTAATGAGGCTGATTCGAGGATGTTCGAGGCAGGGGTCTCATCAATAACCTGCACAAATACAATACCCACTAAGTATACGGAAGTGAGCATTAATCAACTAATAGTTGGGGCGCTTAGGGGATTAATAACGTGAGCGTCTTTTAAGCTGTATTGAGACATATAGTTATGTGAAGACGTTGGGGCAACTACTCAGGGAGTACCTGGATAATAGGGCTGTGGCTGGTGGTTACTCATGGGATACAAATGCCATATCCAAGTACGTGGAGGAGGTTACGTATGCCTTACTAGTAATGCCAGCGGTAGCATATGTATTAACTAAATCATTACTTCTAACAGCAATACTTGCGGTGGCTCCAGCATTACCGATCCTGCTAATTATAATTTGGGCCGAGTACTCTGTAGATACGGTTAGGAGCAATGTTGAGTGGGAGTTACCGTTTTTCACGGTTCTCCTGGACGTGGTTCACGATGTTGGTGGCAACATAACACATGCCTTCGAGATAAGCGGTAAAGTCGGTCTTAGGTGGATTAGCAGGGAGTGGTCGATAATTAATAGGTACGCTCTAACCACAAACTCAATAACGAAGGCTATGCAGTTAAGGGCTAGGGTTCACCCAAGCCTTGAGTTTCAGAGGTTCATTAATGGTTACGTGTCCGTATGGAGTTATAGCGGTGATGTTGTTAATTACGTTAGTAATGTCGAGGGCACATACCTATCAATGCTCAGCAGTAGGTTATCGGCCTTATCGAGGCAGATAATAGATGCTGTTCTTGCGGTTACATCATCGATAGTGATAATGGTGCTCTTCATGATAATAGTTACTGTGTTGGGCGTGAGTGGGGCATTGATGTACATATTGCCCTCCATAGCCCTCGTGATACCAGCACTAATACTGAGGGTTTACATATCAATACCGCACATAATACGAATCAGCATTAAACACGACAGGTGGATGACCATGGTGCTGGGAGTCTCTGTAATAATCAGTGTGCTATTGATGCTGTACTATGGAGTTTATGGAATGATAGCGCTTGCGCTACCTCCCATCCTGTTCTCCATCCTAGTGACGAGAGGCGTTGATGAGATGAAAAACTCCATATTATCATTACCCGACCTAATGCGCGACGTCTCAGAGATGGTTAAGGCGGGTGTGAGCATGGGGGCGGCACTAGAGAGGGTTTTGGGTAATCAATACCCAAGTCTCTTGATTAATTACCTACGCAAAGCAACCCAGTTTAATGATTATAACGTAGACGGTCCATGGGTGATGAAGTACGCGATCGGGATTCTGAGGGAAATATCGAGCCTCGGTTCACCATCTAAGGCATTAGACAAACTAGTTAGGGTGTTCCTGGATGTAAAGTCCCTGTTAATGGGCATTAATTATAATGCAAGGTCGCTGCAGATACTCAATTATTCATTGCCACTCATATTTGCCGGAATTTCGTATGTAAGCAGGTTCGTGGTTTCAATGCTCAGCTCAGTAATTGAAAACGCCCAATACTCATTGGTGGGTCTCGTGATACCAAGCATGAATACGGTATTGGCTCCATTAATGATCACAGCATACATAATAAGCCTATCCCTCGCCATCCTATCATCACTACTTAGCGACCTAACACTAAATCCATCGGTTAGGTTTATGGCACCTGTGCCATTAACATTGGTACTCATGCTTATGGTGACGATGAACCCAATCCTCTAGAGCTAGGAGGTAAATAGACGCAGCACAAGGTCCTTAGGCCATAGGCACGATTCTCCTTAGAGGTGGTCGAATAAGGCGTAATGGCAGGTTGGGTTTACGCCATACTGTCTCCGCGGGATTACTGTTGCTTTGCCAGTATTAGCGTAAGACTTTAAAAGCACCTTGACTTCAAGACGGGTTGTGTACGTACCTAAGACATTAATGCTTGGCAGATGCTGGAGATGCGGTAAAAGGATTTATAGGTACGATGATTATTACGTGTGTCCGAAATGCCACGCAATTTACTGCCCAACATGCGCCAAGAAGGTCTTCTATAAATGCCCTGCCGATGGGACACCGCTAGAGGCTAGATAACATGGCTATCCTCACCGGCTTGATGTCGTTCACGAAGGGCCATGGAATACGTTCACTCAGTATAACTGGTCCTAAGGGCCTATTTGTAGTTCAAGCTGTCAGTGGTACCAGGTTTTCCGTGATAATTAGGGATCATAAATACGTGAAACTCGATGATGAGAAGTTCGAGAAACTACTCTTCGCCTTTTCACCAGTAATAAGTAGGGTTATAAAAATCACAGACACAAACTACTACACATTCCTCGGTAGATACGTGTATAACGGTAAGGAGCTCACATACGAGCCGTATGTCGACCTTATGAAGACCGTGACGATAAAAATCACGGACAAAAGCATAAGGATAGTGTATGGCGAGAATAGGCTCAGGTTGAGGAGGACCAAGAAGGGTTACACGCCTAAGGAGATGCTCGAAACCCTAACCTACGTGATTAAGGAGCTCCATGGATAATTCAAGCTTTACTGAGTTTACTAATTATGTAGCGTGATGGTAATGCTTAAAGGACCAGCCTGTGCCTAATCACAATGTCTCAGGGCATTAAGTTCGAGGTAATAGACGTACCAATACCCGAGGGTACGAACGTAATCATAGGCCACAGCCACTTCATAAAAACCCTCGAGGACATATACGAAGCCCTCGTAAACTCAGTGCCAGGCATAAAATTTGGGCTCGCATTTTGCGAAGCCTCGGGCAAGAGGTTGGTTAGGCATGAGGGTAATGATGAGGAGCTGAGGAGGTTAGCCATTGATTTGTGTAGGAGGATCGGTGCTGGGCACACGTTCGTTATTTACCTAAGGAATGCATGGCCAATAAACGTGCTCAACGCCCTAAAGCATGTTGTTGAGGTGGTTAACATACACGCAGCCACCGCAAACCCGCTCTCCGTCATTGTGGCTGAGATAGCGCCTGAACGTAGGGGTGTTGTTGGGGTTGTTGATGGTCACTCACCACTTGGTGTTGAGGGTGATGCGGACATTAGGGAGCGTAGGGAGTTGGTTAGGAGGTTTGGTTATAAGCTTGGTTAGGGCACTGTGATTTAGCGGTATTAACAAGGGACACAAGCCTCTCCCTAAAATCCTCAAGCTCCTTCGTTAATTCCCTCATGATTAGTTCAACCATATCGCTTGGTTTCGCATCTGAGGGTAATGATTTCAATACATTATCCACGAAATCTCTCACATCGGGTGGTAGCATGGGGTAAGTACCCATCAACCTCTTAGCCAACTCATCAACACCCTCAACCCTAACCAACTCCCTAATGAAGTACCTAACCCTACCCTCGGTGTTGTAGTACTCATCGAGTAGGTTAATTAAGAAGTCCAAGTCAACATTAACTGAGCACGCCCTGTAGTGGGTGTCCACGAACCTCAGCAGCGTTATTATATGCTTAACACCGCGCTCGCCAACCGCATGCCTAAACCAACCCTTATTTATCAATTGGGCAATGTAATCCCTAGCCTCAAGGACGTCATCAACCACGGAAAACATGAACAACTAAAGAATTAAAGCATTTAGCCGACAACGGATAATGAAGATCCTAAGGTGATGTGCTCAGCATTTCGGAGAGTGCCATGTGGGTGTTCTGCGTCAATGCATAGTTCAGGAAGTCCCTAACACCGTCTGGGTAACCCCTACTCCTCACGCCCTGGCACATACCTATAATCAACAGGAGCATAATGACCGTCAGTAGTATGGAGAGCACATTACCAAGAAGCCCAAAGGCGAGGTTATTCCTATCCTCAAAGCCCATAACATAGCCCCTAACATCCTCATAAACAGCCATATACACATCATGATTAACCTCTATGGGATTAAGGAAGGAGGGCCTCGACGAACTCTCCTCATTACCATAAAGCGTCTTCAGCAGGAAGGTCTCCGCAACAATACCCGCGGCATCAACGGCATCATCACCATCACCCTGAGACGCAATCAACGCCTCAAAAACATCCCTCATGAAACCAGCCCTAAAAACCTTGGATAATGAAACCACAATCGAGAGCCTAACACCATTACCACCCCTCATCATTGATGCAACGCCGTAGATAACCACGGAAACCACGGCATAACCAATCCTAATAACCTCCTTAATAACCTCATCCCCAACCGCACCACCAATCAACGACCTAACAAAACCTTCAACAGCAGTATTACCCATTGAGTGATTAGCATATAACATGCAAATAAACCTACTGCCCACCACAATTTAGAAAAATTTATTTCCAAAACACAGTTAATTAAGCCGGGACCGGGCCTGGAGAGCACACCCAGCTCTCCCCTGGGTAACACCCAGGCCGATGGGTTCGGAGGCCGAAACCCGTACACGGGCTTAGGCACTGGGCCAGGGAGCACCGGTACCTCGATGAAGACCAGTCCCCTGGGGCGTCCACGCCGTAGCCGATCAGCCGTAGGGCTGGTTGGTTACGGAACCCGGCGAACCGGGTTAGGCCCGGGAGGGAGCGGCCCTAAGCCGGGGTGGGCGCGTTCAGGGAGTCGCTGGTTGGAGAACGGGCCGGTGAAAACCCTGACCTAGTGCCTAGGTCTGTGTACGGGGTTGGGTCCCGAATTTTGTTTCTGTTTTGTTTCCCAGTGGGTGTGGGTTTGTGGGGTTGTTTGGGGTGAGGGTTTCCAGGGCGTGGTCGTATCTTTTGTAGTTCTTACGTGAGTGTTATTTTTGGTAGTTTTCTATCATAGCTTTCGGTATGTGCTGTTGTGTTGGGTGTTTGTTGTGGTCGCTCCTCGCGAGTATTACGTGTGCGGTTGGTGTTGCTGTTTTGTGCCTAATCCACAGTGCCTTCCTCAGCTTTTTACCACAATTAGTTTGTGTATGGCGTGTGTCGGCTTTGTTCCTCAAGATGCCGAGAACAGGGACTTAGCGTTCATGGGGGAACACCACTACACATCAACTAATCCGTGTGGCATTGCATGTGTACTTTGTTAGGTTTCCGTAGTAGTTCGTGGCGTTCAGTATGAAGCCGAACGTGGGCAAGCCGTAGACTGCCGAGACATTAACCACGGAGATGTAGAGGCTCGTGCTATTTGTGACGCCACCAAATTCAAGCGTAGTCTTCGTTATTGTTGTTGAGGTTGATGGTGCTGTTAGCATTGACGTAATACCGAGCGCCAAACCACCCAACCCAGTGCCGAGCTCAGCCGTACTCAAGCTATAGGCTGTTTCAACACCGCCAAGCGTTATGGCATACATTCCTCCTGAATATACATTAACTGGCCCGTTGCACTGGAGCATGTACCCATTACTGAATGCTGCATAATCAACGACTGTTGAGGCGTTGAGTGCTGGGTATCCGAAGTACTGCTTACTGACGGGTATTGCGCCGTTGTAGAGCATGCTTATCGTCCCATTGCCATAGTCAAATGCTGGGTTGACGTTAGTATCGTATGGTGGTACGTAGAGCACCTCATAAACAGTCGTAGTACCCACTTGAATCACAGCTCGATAAGTTACATACACCACCTCATAATTAATAATAGCCCATGTGGCACCCCCATAGTACCAATACACCGAACCAGGCTGCGTTAGAGAGCCAATAGTAAACTCCCTACTTAATACTCCCCAGTTCTCTGATGTGCTGTATGATGTGCCTATGTTACCGTAGCTTGTCGCCATCGCGTCCCAGTTCATCGTGCCCACGAATTCTATATTTAAATTAAACAGTAGCCCTTTATCGCTTTGTAGTACGTCCCTGCTCCACGTAGCCCATGCGATTGGTAGTGATCCGTTGGAGCCTAGGCATGTGGTTTCAGGCTTGAATACTGTTTCTGGCGGTGGCTTGGGAGCATTCAAATTGCAGTTGTAGGTTGTGTAACCACTACGATTACTGGGGG
>Ga0081474_118854_pt1 | contig 20832 bp, 15 predicted proteins | sample OneHunmetagenome_2_FD_70978 | JGI IMG/M metagenome (GOLD analysis project Ga0081474, IMG submission 70978) | Ferrous microbial mat communities from One Hundred Spring Plain, Yellowstone National Park, USA v2 (version 2) | ecosystem: Environmental > Aquatic > Non-marine Saline and Alkaline >... | reverse complement strand
CCGCGAGAACGGGAGGGGACTGACCCTCACGGAGCTGAGGCAGCTGGCGCTGGACCTGAGGAAGCGGAACGAGGGCTATCAACAACTCCACTCCCAGGTGGCTCAGGAGATCGCCGACCGGTTCCACGGCGCCAGGCGGAGGTTCCTCGAGGGCTCCGCGAGGAGGTTCCCCAGGGAGAAGAAGCACCACAAGTACTCGTTGGCGTACCCGCAGGGCGGCTGGAGGGCCACAGGGACTACAACGCGTCCCTCAACATTCTGAGGAGGGCAGGGTGGGAGCCGCCCGCGGCGCCTGCGGAGTTCCGCCCCCTGCCCGCGGCCGCGGGCAGGGTGGGGCCGTGAAGCAGGAAGCCTCGCCCTTCAGGGCGGGGTAGCTCACAAGGTTCCCGTCCCCCGGCGGGCCGGACCGGCGCCCCCGGGCCGCGCGCGGGCGCAGGTCCTGGCGCGCCAGCCCGAGCGCTCGTACTCGGCGAGGACCCTCCTGTAGGTCTCCATGGTGCGCCCCGCCAGCGCGTCCCAGGAGTAGCGCTCGCGCGCGATCCTGGCGCCCTCCGCCCCCATCCTGGACGCCTCCTCCGGGTGATCGACGAGCCAGGAAATCGCGGACGCGAGCGCCCCCGGGTCGCAGCAGGGGACCTTGAGGCCGCTCACCCCGTGCTCGACGACCTCCGAGAACCCGCCCACGTCCGAGACGACCACGGGCCTCCCCATGGACATGGCCTCGAGCGCGACTATGCCGAACGGCTCGTAGGTGCTCGGGAAGGCCGCCACGTCCGCGGCGGCGTAGAGCTCCGCCAGCTCCTCGTCGCTCACGAACCCCAGGAAGTAGAACTTCCGGGCCAGGCCGGCTTCCTCCACGCGCCTCTGCAGCACGGGCCTGAGGGGGCCGTCCCCGGCCAGCACGAACTTCAGGTCCCACCTGCGCCTCAGGAGCTCCAGGGCCGCGTCCACCAGCACGGAGACCCCCTTCTCGTGGACCATCCTCCCGACGAACAGGACCACGCGCTCGCCGTCGGCCGCGTACCTGCGCCTGATCGACGCGCGGTCCGCCCCCGGCTGCGCGAGGGGCGTGAACCCGTTCGGTATCACGTCCACCTTGTCCGCCGGGACCCCCAGGCAGCCCCCGAGCTCCCGCATCATGTAGCGGCTGCAGGCGATCACCCTCCAGCTCTCGTAGGCCAGCCACCACTCCATCTCTGCTATGTGCCTCTGCAGCTCGTCGCGGATCCCGCCCCTCCGGCCGCACTCGGTGGAGTGTATCGTGGATATCAGGGGCCTCCTGAGCGCGTGCTTGAGCGCTATGCCAGCGGACGCGGAGAGCCAGTCGTGGGCGTGCACGATGTCGAAGTCCCCGGCGTCCAGGGCCGCCTCGACCATGCGGAGGTTGAACTGGTGGACCCATGCCGGGAAGTCGGGCGACGGGTAGCCGGAGGCCCTGACCCTCACGACCTCCAGGTTCCCGCTCACCTCGGAGTCCGGGACCCCCGGGGACTCGAGGGTGATGACCACCACCTCCGCGCCCATGGCGGCGAGCGCCCTGGAGAGGCCGTAGACGTGCCTGGAGAGGCCGCCGACTATCCTGGGCGGGTACTCCCAGCTCAGGTGGAGGACCCTCACCTGCGCCCACCCGCCAGGTAGCCGGCCAGCACGGAGGCCATCTCCTCCGGGGACTCGGCCAGCAGGGTCCTGTCCAGGGGGACCCCGTGCTCGTACCTCACCCTCATGAGCGCCGGGCGGGAGCGCGCGACGACCAGGTCCGACCCGTGAACGGACCTCATCTCGAGGCCCCTGATCGCGGCGGACTGCAGGTCCGCGCCGGCCGGGGAGGAGTCGCCCACCGAGGAGATCAGCGGGACGCCCAGCCACCGCTTCACGACGGACCCCAGGGTGGACCCCGCCCACCCGTACCCCACGACCGCCGAGATCTCGCAGGGGTCCAGGGCGCCGTCCATGAGCCCGGAGATCGCGCGGGCGAAGTCCCCCATCGACGCCAGCACCGCCGAGACCATGCTGGTGTTGGCCTTCACCGTTATCGCCACCGGGTAGCGGATCCCCTGCAGGGGCCCGTCGGAGCCCCAGGCGTGGAGGTGCACCGCGGCCCCGGGGCCGAGCGGGGCCGCGTCCGCCGCCGGGTCCCCGTCGGGCCCGGCTGGCTCCCAGGATATCATTATCAGCCTCGGGGGCATGGCCTAGCTCGAGATCGAGATCGCCGATATCTCGCCCCGCAGCGTGAGGTAGAGCCTGTCGCCGGACCTCGACAGGTAACCCAGCCTCTCGCCCAGCTCCACGAGCCCGCGGACCTCGTGGAGCGCGGCGTCCGGCAAAAGCCTGGCCACCGACTCCAGGTCCACGGCGCTCCCCTCCCCCACCGCGCCCATCAGGTGCATGGCGCGGAGGAGGTCCCTGAGCCTCTCCTCGGCGCTCACGCGTACCCCTCCAATAGCGCTCCAGATAAGGATCGCACCAGTGGCTCCAGTACTGCGCCGGGTTCTTGACGGGCACCGGGTTGCCGGAGGCGCCCGAGGGGCTCGGGTTCCCGCCGAGCGGGGCGCTGAAGAGCTCCGACGAGTAGCCCAGGGCCCCCTCGGCCAGCATGTGGTCCAGGTTGTTCAGCAATATGCCGTCCACGTCCATCGAGAGGGACCTCATGTACTCCATCAGGTAGGGGGTGTCCCTGGGCCAGAGGACGTAGCCGTGGTACTCCGCGTCCCCCAGGTAGGGCACCCTCTCGACGTCCCTGGCGGCAATCCCGAACGGCGCCTCGCCGTCCCCCAGGACCACCATGCGCCTCCTCCAGATCAGGGGCTCCACCTGCGCCCACGCGCCCGACAGGTCCTCGATGGTGTGCAGGGTCCCCCTGAGGACGGCCATCGCCTCGACGGCGGGGGAGCCGGCCGTCCAGTCGGAGCGGCCGGTCGAGGGGTCGATGGTCAGCGGGGGGAGGCGGCCGGGCGCGCGGAAGCGCTCCCCGTAGCCGCCCGAGAGCTCCTCCAGGAGCCCCGCGGCGCCGGCCGGCACAGCCTCGCCGGCCGCCCTGAGCGCGGACGCGAGCGCGCCGTAGGACTCGATGTAAAGGGCGTTCACCTCCACGAGCGCGTAGAGGCCGGAGGGGTCCGAGGACCCCATCCAGTCGCGGGGGAGGCGGGAGGGCCACCGCCCGCCGCCCTCCCGCAGGACGACGTCGATCCAGGAGGAGCTGGCCGGGCAGAGCACGAGCCCGTCCCCGAGCACGCACCCGGAGAAGCCGCGCCTCAGGGCGGAGGCCGCCGCCTCCGCCGCCCTGGAGGCCGCCGCGAGGAGCCCCGAGGACCCGGTAGCCAGGGCCGCCGAGACCGCGACGTTGAGGAGCTGGGGGAAGGCGTCGCTCGCGTACTCGCGGGACCCTGGGAGCACCCTGAGGCCGCCCCCCTCCATCGCGGACCTCAGGAGCTCCAGGATCACCGCGGAGAGCCAGTCCCCGCACCCCAGCGCGAGGTAGGTCTTCAGGTTCCACCTGAGGCCCTCCACGATGTCCCTGGACCAAGGGCGCCTGAACCACATCGCCCCGGCCTCCGGGTAGTACGCGGCCCCCCCGGGGATCCCGAAGGACGCCAGCCTGCTGATCCTGAGGGCGATGGCCTCGGCCACCCCAGGGGGGGCGTCCAGCGACCCCGCCAGGTCCCTCAGGCGCCCCTCGATCCCCGGGCCGCAGCGCGCCGCGCGGGCGCGGGTGAGCGCGGGGGGCAGGGGGACCTCGACGTCCAGGCGGCCGTCGGACGACTCCAGCGCCAGGGGCGCGTAGACGGCGCGGGAGCTCGGCGCGAAGCGGACCGAGCCGCCCTCCAGCCGCCTGAAGCCGTCGCCGAGCTTGTAGACCCAGTCCGTCCAGATGCCCAGGGGGGCGGAGCCCCCGGACCAGCGGAGGCGGAGCGGGAAGGGGGCCGAGCCCGAGGTTATGGAGGCGGAGGCGCGGGGGCCCGAGGCGTCGACCTCGACCCCCCGGTAGTCGGGCGCCGATGGGGACTCCGCGTCCCTCAGGTCCAGGAGGGGGACGAAGAGGGTGGGGCGGGACGCGCGGACGCTCAGCCTCCCGACGCCCCCGCCCTGCCTGAGCGCGAACTCCACGCTGTAGGTTCCGCCCCCCTGGTCCGAGTACAGGTACTGCGCGCGCGCCCTCCAGACCCTGACGGACCTGGGGTATATGGGCCCGCCCTCCAGCGGCGCGTAGTGCAGGCCGTCCAGCGCCCTGTAGATCCTCCCGTCGAGGGGGCCGACGAGCAGGCCCTGCCAGTGATAGTCCCTGTTGGGGCCGTGCAGGATCCCCCTCGGGGTCGCGAACTGGACGTCGAAGACGGAGGCGGAGAACTCCAGGAGCCCGTCCTTCAGCAGGACCTGGAGGTTCCTGGCGAACCCCCAGTCCGGGTCCTCGCGGACGCCGGACTCGATGTACAGGTCGCCGCCCCGGGTGGCGCGCACTCTGGGATGGGAGGCAGGCTCGCCGGCGGACCCCACGGCGCCATTCGGGGAGGCGACCTACTTAACGGTGTCTGGCCAGGAGGGAGGCCGCCTCCCCCGCGGGGTCCCCCGACCCGGATGCGGAGTCCAGCTCCTCTGCCAGCTCGTCCCACAGGAGGACGTGCCTGACCCACGACTGGACGTCCCCCCTGGACAGGTGCTCCGCGATCGAGGAGGGGCACTCCAGCGCGCAGCGCCTCAGGTCCTCCAGCCCCCTCAGGGCGACGTCGCCGCGCGGCGTCCTGGCTATGAAGGACATGGAGCGGGGGGTCCTGAGGCGCCAGGCGTGGGCCCCGACGTCGCGCGCGTAGGCGCGCAGGACGTCCGCGTAGAGGGACATCAGGGAGTGCAGGTAGCTCGTGTAGGCCGCCAGCGGGTCCTTGTAGGGGCTGAAGTAATCGTGAACCTCCCCGGAGGGGCCGCGCTTCCCGGACATGTAGTAGAAGTTATCGCTCACGCCCAGGTACCTCCAGTGCGTGAGCAGCTCCCCCCCGACGGCGCGCGCGTAGGCCCCGACCTCCTCGTAGAGCGCCAGCGCCATCCTCTGCTCGCGCGACCCGGCCCACGCGCTCGCGTCCTTCTCGACGTCCGCCCAGCTCAGGGTATCCCAGGGCGGCACGGAGACCTCGCCGGCGGGCGAGAGCCTGGAGGGCACCTCGGAGATCCCGACCGCCTCCACGCCGGCCGCCTCCAGCTCGCGGGGCAGGGCGGACAGGAACTCCAGTATCCCCGTCTCCCTCCAGTGGTGCTCCCCGAACGTCTCGATGTCCATAGCTATGAAAACGATGTCCCCGGGGCTGGCGGCTATCCACGACGCGTACTTGTCGGCCGTCAGCGGGTACTGGTCCCAGGACCTGTCGGAGAACCTGAAGGCGACGTCGTCGCTCAGCCTGTAGTTCCTCATGAGGACCGCGGGCCCCGCGGGCGACCTGTAGAGGTAGTTGGGGCTCCTCCAGCCGAGCGCCCTCTCGGCGCCCTCCGTGAGGACGAGATCGAAGCCCGCGCGGGCCAGGGAGGCCGCTATCTCATCGTTGTACAGCATCTCCGTAGCCTCCGCGGCCGCCGGCCTCCCGCCGAGCGCCGCCCCGACGCGCCCGGCCTGGAGGCGGACCTGCTCCTCCATCTCGTCCAGGTCCCCCAGGAGCGGGGAGACCCCGTGGTAGTACGGCTGGGCCACCAGCTCCGCCCCCGCCCCGACCGCGGAGCGCGCGGCCCCCACCAGCTCGGGCCCCAGGGACTCCGCCTGCTCCAGCCAGATCCCGCTCACGCTGAGGGAGAACCTGAAGCCGTCGCGGGCGGCCTCCTCGAGTATGCGGAGGGCCGGCAGGTAGCACTTGGAGGCGACGCGGCGGAGGACCTCCCCGTCCAGGGCCGCGTCGTAGGAGGCGCGCGGGCCGCCGCGCATCCTCTCGAGGAGGGACCTGGGGCTCAGGGGCCTGATCCTCCTCGGCTGGTGGACCTCGAACATGAAGGCGGCGAGGCGCGCCACGCCGCCGGTGGGCGTGCCACGCTTAAATCTGTGGTGATCCGCGGCGCCGCGTGGGCCGGGCCGTCGTGAGCGTGACCCCGGACCTGGCGCTGGATCGCGGGAACACGTACGCGGGCGGGCTGGGCGTGCTGGAGGGCGACAAGTTCTACGCGGCGGCGCGGCTGGGGATGGACTACAGGGTGCTCACCCTGTACTACGCGAACGGGTACGTGCGCTACGAGTTCGACGCTGACCTGAGGCCCGTGCCGCTGCCCGAGCCCCAGCCCGAGGAGTTCGCGTCGTCCCTCAGGGTCGCGGACGAGTTCAGGGTCAGGCTGAGGGGGGAGGAGGTCTCCGTCCAGGCGCTCGAGGCCGCCGAGGGGTCCGCGCGCGCCGTCTTCCTGAGGCCGGTCGCGCCCGACTGGGCGGCCAGGCTGGCGGACAGGGTCTACCTGGAGGGGAGCGAGGAGGAGCGCTTCCTGAAGTACCTGCTGCTGGCGAGGGCCAGCGAGGCGTACATCCGGAGGGACGTGGGGACGGGGGAGGTGGCGCACGTGGACCTGCAGGAGGCCTACACCGCGCTCCTCCCCCTCGCGCTCAGGCTTCCCGGCAAGTACAGGCTCGTGATACACACGCCGGGGCCCTGGGGGCACCCCGCGTTCCCCGCCCGCCTGCTGGCATCCGAGTGCGGCTACCGCCTAGTCTGCGAGAGCGTGCCGCTCACCGAGCTGGGGCTGGCGGCCGCCGAGAGGGCGTTCGCGGTCTCCAGGAAGCACGCGGAGATCCTGTCCAGGGTGTTCCCGCACCACGCGTGGAAGCTGGGGAGCGTGACGAACGGCGTGGACGCCGAGAGGTGGACCCACCCCGAGCTGCGGCGGCTGCGCGGGAGGGAGCCGGGGCTGGACGCGTTCATCGAGGCCAGGGCGAGGGCGAGGAGGTCCCTGGAGTCGCTCCTGAGGGGGCTCAAGGAGGTGGAGCTGGACGGCAGGATGCTGGTGGCCTGGGCGAGGAGGATGGCGCCCTACAAGAGGCCCGAGTTCGCCGCCCGCCTCGCGGTGGAGCTCGGGGACCTCCCCATGGTGTTCGTGCTGGGGGGGAGGGCCCACCCCGCGGACGGCGAGGGGCTGGAGTGGATGAGGGTCTTCATGAGGCTCCACAGGGAGAGGCCGAACGTCGTCTACCTGCCCAACTACGGGCTGCGCGAGGCCAGGGCCGTGCTCTCCGGGGCGGACGTCCTGCTCTTCACCCCCTTCTCCGGCTGGGAGGCGTGCGGGACCAGCTACATGAAGGCGGGGATGAACGGCGTGCCCACGATATCCTCGAGGGACGGGGGGGCGCTCGAGATGATCGAGGACGGGGTCAACGGGTGGATGTTCGGGGAGGACCTGAGGGACCTCGTGGAGTACTGGGGGGAGGAGGGCCGCAGGAGGAGCGAGCTGGAGTACGCCCAGCTGAGGGACCTCCTGCTGAGGGTCCACGCGATGTTCAGGGAGGACCCGGAGTCGCTCCACGCGGTGGGGCTGCGGGCCTTCGAGGGCTTCCGGGCGGTCGCCAGCGTCGAGAGGGCCCTGCGCGAGTACTACGCGGACGTGCTGGGGCAGCGGGATCGATCGGCGGCCTACTGGGAGCTCGACAGGATCGCGCGGAGCTCCTCGGCTACGCGGCGCCTGTCCTCCTCGGAGAGCCCCAGCTCCTCGGCTACGCGGCGCCACTCCCTCATGTTGTATATGCAGCCTGGATCGGGCCCCATGACGTCGCCCGTGTAGCCGTAGGCCCTGGCCCTGCACCCCCCGCAGACGTATTTGTAGGGGCAGCTGCCGCAGAAGCCCTTGAGCTGGCCCCTGTCCCTGAGCTGCCTGAGGAGCGGGGCCTTCGTCCAGATGTCCCAGAAGGGGGTCTCGCGCAGGTTCCCGACGGTTATAGGGAGGAAGACGCACGGTATCAGGTCGCCGTTCGGCTGTATCCCGGCGTATATCCTCCCGGCGCCGCACCCTCCCACGAAGTCGGCGAGGGACTCCAGGCCGGGATCGCCCCCCACGTAGAAGTGGGTCGGCGCCACGTCCTTCCCCCCGCTCATCTGGAGGGACACGCGGCCGTAGTAGGGGGCGGTGGAGACCACCAGGAGCTTCCTCCTCCTGTACTCCTCGAACATCTTCCTCATCGCCCTCTCCCTCTCCGCGGGGTCCAGGTCCATTTCCACTATGTCCTTCCCGCGCCCGACCGGCACGAAGTTGAAGAAGATCACCCTCTGGACCCCTATCTCCTCGGCGAGGTCGAGGAGGTCGTCCATCTCGTCCACGTTCATCCTCGTGAGGGTGGTCGCCATCGCCGTGCTCAGGCCGAGCTCGACGGCGTTCCTGAGCCCCCTCACCGAGAGGTTCCAGGCCCCCCTCATGCCCCTGAACCAGTCGTGCTTGTCCGGGTCGGCCGAGTCTATGCTGACCTCCACGTACCTGACGCCCAGGGCCTTCACCCTCTCGGCGAAGCTCCTGTTGGAGAGCGCGATCCCGTTCGTCGCGACGGCTACGTACATGCCCCTCCTGGCGGCCTCCCCGGCCACCCTCATGAAGTGAGGGTGTATGAGGGGCTCGCCCCCGCTGAACGCGATCGCGGCGAGGCCGGCCCGGTCGAGCTGCGCCACGACGTTCAGCTTCTCCTCCAGGGTCAGCTCGTCCGGGAGGGGGCGATCCGCCCTCTGGTAGCAGTGCTTGCACCTCAGGTTGCACATGTTTGTGAAGTTCCAGACGACGAGGAAGGGGGCCGGCATCTCCTGCGGGACCGTTATCCCGTAGTCCGCTATCCCCCTGAGCACGAGCTCTATCCCCCTCCTGACCGGGGGATCGCGCAGCATGGCCTTGACGCCCTCCTCGTCGGCGCGCGTCACCGCCAACCCGACCCTCAGTATGAGGTCGAGCAGGAAGCTCTGGACGCTGCACGTGAGCGACATCGGCCCCGCGTCCGCCCCCGCGTAGGCGGCGAGCGCCTTGTCGAGGGAGGAGCGGCCGTCGGGCTCGAGCCTCGTCATCGACTTGAGCACGAGCCTGGAGAGCGGGCTGCCGAGGGTCAGCTGGAGCGCCGCGAAGAAGCGCGATAGCCCGCCGCCCCCGCCCGACGCGCCGTCGCTCACTGGCTCCCCACCTCCCTCCACGCGCGCCAGGTGGACCTGACGCCCTCGAACCCGGACCTCACCTCCTCGATGAGCGCCCTCTCGTACTCCTCGAGGCCGCCGTAGATGCGCGGCGCCACCGAGCTCCTCATGCTCGAGATGGCCGACCCTATGGCGCGCGCCATCATGTCGATCATAGTCCTCAGCCTGTTCTTCCTGAGCTGGGAGAGCAGGTAGCTCGGCCTCATGTAGAACTTCCTGTAGGCCCAGCCCAGGAGCTTGGTCATCTGGTCGCGAGCTATGTACATCCCCCTCATGACCGGGTAGACGGTGGTGTAGTAATCCCAGTCCCAGACCTCTATCAGGCCGTCCCTGACCGCCTCCTCGTAGAGCGGGGTCCCGGGGTAGGGGGTGGCGACGGTGAACTGCGCGTAGTCCAGGTTCAGCCTCTCCGCGAACTTCACGGTGTTCCTCACGTCCTCGACCCTCTGCCACGGGAACCCCAGGACGAAGCTGCCGGCGACCTCCATCCCGGCCTCCTTCGTGGCGCGGACGGCGTCCTGGACCTGCCCCGTCGTTATCTTCTTCCTTATCCTGAGGAGGTCCTCGTCGTTGTAGGACTCCACCCCGTAGTAGATTATGTTGCACCCCTTGGCCCTCATCCGCTCCAGCAGGTCCCTGTTCACGCTGCTCACCCTGGTCCCGCAGGTCCAGGATATGTCCAGCTTCCTCCTATCCAGCTCGTCCAGGAATTCGTAGACCCACTTGTGCGATAGGGTGAGCTCGTCGTCCGCGAACACGACTATGTTGGTCCCGTACTTCTGGGTGGCCCTCTCTATCTCGTCCGCCACGAGCCTCGCGCTCCTTATCCTGTACCTGCGGCCCCAGTAGTAGCTCGTGGAGCAGTATATGCAGCCGTAGGGGCATCCCCTGCTGGCTATCACGTGAATTATCCTGACGGGCTTGTCGAAGACGGTGTACTCGTCCATGGGGAGGAGGTGGCGGGCGGGCTCCGGGAGCTCGTCCAGGTTCTCTATGGGCCTCCTGGGCCTCGTCAGCCTGGGGCCGGGGAGGGCGAGCCCGTCGACGGACTCCGCGTCCCTGGCCCCGGATATGGCCTCCACGAGCTCGGCCATGGTGCGCTCCCCCTCGCCTATCGCGACGTAGTCCACGCACCCCGTGGAGAGGGCCTCCTGAAACATGAAGGAGACGTGCTGGCCCCCCATGACGATCGGGAGGTCCGGGGCCCTGCTCTTTATCGCGCACGCGAGCCTGTAGCCGCCCTTGGCGGTCGGCGTCACGGCGCTTATTCCCACGACGTCGGGCCTCCACGAGAGCACCTCCCTCGCGGCCTCGTCGACGCCCATGCCCTGGGTCGGGGCGTCCAGTATCATGACCTGGTGGCCGGCCCCCTCCAGGACGGCGCCGATGTAGGCGAGGCCGAGGGGCGGGGAGCGCACGCCTATGCTCTGGTAGATCTCGAGCGGCCTGAGGCCCGGGGAGGAGACTAGGGCCACCCTCATTATGGAGGGAGCTGTGTGCGCGGTTCCCGTTTAAGCGTTTCCCAAGAAGGCGAAGGTGATGGGTGGCAAAGTTTGCGCGGGAGGGGCCCGCAACGCACATTTAGCGCGGGCCCGGAGGGCGCGCGATGTCGGCCAGGAGGGAGTTCGTCGAGGGCGTCGTCGACCTGATGAGGGTGGCGGCGACGCGCCTCCCGGTGGACGCGCACGAGGCGCTCAGGAGGGCGGCGGAGAGGGAGGGGAACGAGCTCGCCAGGAAGCAGCTGGAGGCGATCCTGAGGAACGCGGAGCTGGCCGGCGGGCTGGCGCGGCCCATCTGCCAGGACACCGGCATGGTCTACTTCTTCGCCAGGGCGGGGCGCGACTTCCCCCTCCTGCTCGAGCTGGAGGACGCCCTGAGGGAGGCCACCAGGGAGGCCACGAGGAGGATACCGCTCAGGCCGAACGCCGTGGACCCGATAAGGGACAGGAACAGCGGGGACAACACGGGATCCCACATGCCGTGGGTGGACCTGGAGCTCACGGAGGGGGACGGGCTCCTCCTCACCGTCCTCTTCAAGGGGGGCGGCAGCGAGTACCCCTCGGTCTCCAGGGTCATCCCCCCCATCCAGGGGCTGAACGGCGTCAAGAGGTTCGTGGTGGAGTCCATGTTCAACGCGGGGGCCATGCCCTGCCCGCCGGTCGTGATCGGCGTCGGGATAGCGGGCGGGGTCGACGTCGCGTCCAAGCTGGCGAAGAGGTCCCTGCTGAGGCCGATAGGGGAGAGGCACCCGGAGCCCGAGGTCGCCAGGCTCGAGGAGGAGATCCTGGGGCTGGTCAACAGGCTCGAGATAGGCCCCCACGGCTTCGGGGGCCCCACGACCGCGCTGGACGTCAAGGTCGAGTACGGGCACAGGCACCCGGCGTCGCTCGCGGTCGCGTTCACGACGAACTGCTGGGCGGTCAGGAGGGGGACCGCCGAGTTTAAGGCGGACGGATCCCACAGGATAATCTCGAGGCACATGGGGGTGCGACGATGGCCGAGCGCCGCATCAGGCTGCCGATCTCGGAGCAGGAGGCCAGGTCTCTGGCCGTCGGCGACGTGCTGTACGTGACAGGGAAGGTGGTGACCGCCCGCGACGAGGCCCACAGGAAGGCGCTGGAGCTCCTGAGGGAGGGGAGGCCGCTGCCCGTGGACCTCAGGGGGCTCGCCCTCTACCACTGCGGCCCGGTGGTGGAGAGGGAGGACGGCGGGTGGAGGGTCGTGGCCGCCGGCCCCACGACGAGCGCCAGGATGGAGAGCGTGGAGCCCGAGTTCATGGAGAGGACGGGGGTCAGGCTGATAATCGGGAAGGGGGGCCTCGGGAGGGGCACCGCCGAGGCGGCCCGGAGGCTCGGCGCGGCCTACGCGGTGTTCACGGGCGGCGCCGGGGTCCTCGCCGCGAACTCGATAAAGAGGGTGCTGGGCGTCCACTGGCTCGAGGAGCTGGGGATGGCGGAGGCCATGTGGGAGCTGGAGGTCGAGGACTTCGGCCCGCTCATAGTCACGATAGACAGCAGCGGTAGGAACCTGTACGCGGAGATGGAGGAGAGGAGGAGGAAGGTCCTGGAGCAGATCTACAGGGAGCTCGGCTTCCGATCGCCGCCGGGGGCGCGGCCTCCTCGCCACCACGCACATGGCGCCGGGCAGGTAGCCCAGGACCTCGAACCCGACCGAGCGGAGCCTGGACGCCGTCGCCCCGGGGAGGTCGCGCCCCCTCGCGCGGCCCGGCTCGCCCGTGTAGTGGACCAGGATCCCGCCCGGCCTCAGGACCCTCAGGATCTCGGAGTACATGTCCTCGGAGTACATGCGGGGGCTCAGGGCGAAGCGGGGCGGATCGTGTATCACGTGGGTGAAGGCCTCACCCGGCATCGCGCGGACCGCCTCCAGCGCGTCCCCCAGGAGGAGCTCGGCGCGCCCGGACGCGAGGCCCCTGGACCAGGGGTTCACCGAGGCGATCCCCAGCACGTTCGGGTCCGCCTCCACGGTCACCACGCGGGCGGCCCCCGCGCGGAGCGCGTGCGCGGCCGTGTAGCCGAGCCCGGTGGCGATGTCCAGGACCACCGACCCCGGGCCCACGCGCGCGGCCCTCACCTTGGAGGCGGCGTCCGCCCAGGGGGTCGTGCCGGAGATCCTGTGCATGTGTATCCCGTCGATCTCGAGCGTGGGCGCCGTGCCCTCCACGTTCCTCAGCTTGTAGAAGGAGCCCGAGAAGAACTGGACCTTCGCCAGGCCTCCCCCGGGGGCCGGGGCCAGCACGTCCCTCTCCGTGGCGTCGAGAGACGCCCCCCTCAGCTCCTCGAGCTCCACCTCCAGGCCGCGGAGGGATGCGCGGCCGCCGGCCAGGCGCACGGGCTCGGAGCTCAGGCCGAGGTCCAGGCTGGCCTCGATCGAGGGCGAGCCTGAGCGCGCCGCCTCGAGGATCTTGAGGATCGACGACCTGGTCAGGAGGGGGACGGGGCGGGGCTCGAAGGCCACGCGGCGGGCGGGGGCCATGGTCCCAGCCGGCTCAGGGGAGCCCGGCCGCCCTCAGGGCGCGGGCGACGGCCGCGGCCGGCAGCACGGAGAGCGCGGACTGCGCGACGTTGAAGGCGGCGGTCATCAGGAGGACGAGCCCGAGCGGCGAGAGCCCCAGGCCCAGGTACCTGCGGATGACGTCCGCGGTGGCCCCGATGAGCCCGGGGAAGAGCGCCGAGAGGACCCAGTAGTTCAGCGCCGTCATGGCGGCGACCCTGATGAGCGTCGAGAGCGCGAACGCCCCGGCGAGCGCCGCCCCGGACGGCGGGCCGCGCCTCGAGAATGGGTAGAGGCCCGCGAGCATGGAGAGGAGGGCGGCCAGCCTGAGGGCGGGCCCTATGGGGACGAACTGGCCCATCGCGTTCAGCACCCCGAAGTAGACGAGGGACGCCACGAGCGAGGGCAGGGGGGAGCCCGCCAGCATGAGCGCGGCCACCGGTATCTCCCCCAGGTCGAATATGAGGTAGGGGACGAGCGGGAAGGGTATCTGGACCATCCCCAGGGCCGATGCCAGGGCCCCCACCGCGGCCCCCTGGGCGATGGCGATCCTGTCCCTCGGGCGCACGGGGGCCGGCGGCCCACCCCTTATTTAAGCTTGATTGTAGCTACAAAAAATTTTGTAGTAAATGTGATATTGCGAGGGGACCCAGGGCGGGCGTGCCGGCGCGCAGGGGGGTCGGCCGCGGGTACCTGCAGACGCTGGTGGAGCTGCTGCTCATGGGCGCGAAGGACGGGCCGGTGCCCATCACGACCTCGGAGCTCGCGAGGCGCATAGGGAGGAGCCAGCAGGCCGCGAGCAGGCAGCTGGAGCTGCTGGAGGGGGCGGGGCTCGTGGAGCGCTACCGGAGGGGGAGGTCGACGGAGGTGAAGCTCACCCCCCAGGGGGTCAACGAGCTCGTCGGGCTCTACCTGGTCCTCAGGTCCGTGCTGGAGGAGCCGCCCGAGTCCTACCTGTTCACCGGAACGGTGTTCAGCGGGATAGGGGAGGGCAGGTACTACATGTCGCTCGAGGGCTACAGGTCCCAGTTCGCCAGGAAGCTGGGGTTCGAGCCCTACCCCGGGACCCTGAACGTCAGGCTGGATTCGCCGTCCCAGCGCATGCAGTTCAGGGAGCTGATCGCCAGGGGAGGGATACGCGTGAGCGGGTTCTCGGACGGCGTCCGCACCTACGGCGCGGTGACGTGCTACAGGGCGCTGATCGAGGACGTGGCCGGGGCGGTGGTCGTGGCCGAGAGGACCCACTACGACTACACGGTCATGGAGCTCATAGCCCCGGTGAGCCTGAGGGAGGCCCTGGGGCTCAGGGACGGCGACAGGGTCTCCGTGAGGGTGTTCTCGGAGGGCCAGCAGAGGGCGGAGGAATCGCGCCGACACCCAAATTAGGGCGGGGCGCCACCTCCGGGGGCGTTGGCCGTCATCCTGATGTTCGACGCGGGCGGCTGCTCGGCCCCCAGGCTCTACGAGCTCCTGGTGGCCCTCGGGAACGAGGTGCGCGTGGTCGACCAGTCTTTCAGCGCCGAGGACGCGCTGCGCGCCCTCGGGGACGCGGACGCCCTCGCCCTGGGCGGGAGGAGGCGCGCCAGCTCCGCCTCCGACAGGATCGCCACGGCTCTCCTGAGGGCCGCCCGCTCCGCGGGGATGCCGGCCCTGGGCGTCTGCTACGGAGCCCAGCTGATCAACAACTCGCTGGGCGGGACGCTGGAGCTCATGGGGGCGAGGCTCCGCGGGCTGAACCCGGTCAGGGTGGACCGCTCGGACCCCGCCTTCTCCGGCCTCCCCTCGGATGTGGCGAGGTTCTACGAGGCGAGGGCCAGGAGGATCCGGAGGCTGGCGCCGGGCCTGAGGGAGCTGGCGCGGAGCGAGGCGGGGGGGATAGAGGCGTTCTCCGGGGACGGGCTCTACGGCTTCATGTTCCACCCAGAGCTGAGCGGGGGGGCGGGCGTCATAGTCATGCGCGGGGCCCTGGGGGCGCTGATGGGGGGGCGGGCTCCGGCCCGCCGAGGGCGCGGCGGGCCGCCTCCTCCAGCACGGAGGCGACGCGCTCCCTGCCCACGTCCAGGGCGTAGGAGGAGAACCTGGGCCCGCTGTCCGCCCCTATGAGGGCGCGGTAGAGGGCCCTGAAGAGGGACGCCGGCTCCATGCCGCGCCTGCGGGCGGCCTCGAACGCGGCGTTCTGTATGGCCGCGGGATCTTCCGTAGACCTGAGCACGGAGGCCAGCTCGAGCATGGCCTCGGCCTCCTCCCTGGTGGGGACGTACTCCGGGGCCCTCCCCTCGACCTCGAGGGCCCACCTCCTGGCCTTCTCTATCCTCTCGATGAGCCCCGGCGTGGCCTCCCTGACCATGCGGTACCTCCTCAGGCGCTCGAGGACGAACTCGACCGCCCCCTCCTCGGGGGCCGCGCGGCCCAGCTCCGCGAGGAGCCTGTAGGGCACGTGGACGTCGGGCGCGGGCGGGGGCCTGAGGAAGTTGACGTACTCGTACAGGCCCCTGAGCCTGGCGGCGTCCTGCCCCCCTCCCCCTCCGAAGTAGAGGTCCTCTAGCCTGTCGTACTCGTCGACGTACTTGGGTATGTCCTCCAGGGACACGTACCTCGTGCCCACTATCCTCTTGAACATCAGGAGGACCAGGCTGCGCTTCGTGCCGTACCTCAGCCAGGCCTGGGGCGTGACGACGTTCCCGGTGGACTTCGATATCTTCCTCCCGCTCCTGTCAAGGAAGAGCTCGTACCTGACGTGGTAGGGGTGGGGGAAGCCGAGGACCTCGTCGGAGACCCTGTCGTTAACCCTTATCGAGTCCTCCAGGTCCTTGCCGTACGCCTCGAACCTCACGTCCAGCGCCGCCCACCTGGCGGCGAGCTCGACCTTCCAGCTGAGCTTCCCCTCCCCGCTCGACAGCTTCACCTCGCCCCTGTGGCCGCACCCGGGCACCCACCTGCCCCCTATGCGCGCCCCCACGCACTCGTACGTCACCGTGTCGGTGCTGGGATCGTAGCCCGTGGCGACGGTCGTGTATATCCTGCCGCACCGCTCGCAGACGGCGAAGAACGGCAGGCTCCTGGTGAACTTATCCTGGCCCGTGGTCTCGCGTATTATCTCGCCGACCTCCCCCGCGCGGGAGAGGATCGCCCTGGCCTGGGGCAGCAGCGCCCCGGACCTGTACATGCGCGCGCCCGACTCGTGGACGTACTCGACGCCCAGCTCGTCCAGGGCCTCCGTCAGGAGGGAGCTCATGTGATCGCCGTAGCTCCCGTGGCAGCCGAAGGGATCGGGTATCCTCGAGACGGGCTCCCCTATGTGCCCGGAGAGCCAGTCCGGCAGGCCCGCCGGGACCCTCCTCAGCCCGTCCATGTCGTCGGAGAACGCTATGAGCTCGGACCTGTGGCCCGAGTCCCTGAGGGCCAGCGCGACCCCGTAGGCCCGCACCGCGTCGGAGAGGCTCCCTATGTGCGGTATCCCCGAGGCGCCGAGCCCGCTCTCGACCCTCATGAGGGAAGTGTCCCTCCCCAGGGACTCGTCCCTCTCCACGATCCTGCGGGCGACCATGTCCATCCACGTGCCCCTGCCCACTATGCCCCTGGACCCCACGGGCGCGCGGGAGGGCGACCGATATAAAAAGGCGACAGCGCGGCCTACCTGTAGTAGGGGACGGGCTGCCTCTCGATCGTCTTGCCCTCCCTCGAGCTCCTCACGCGCTTTATGGCCTCCTCCAGGTGCCTGAGCTCCAGCGCGGCCTCCTCGGCGTGGTCCCTCGCGTCCCTCGGGTTGGGGTACTTGTCCAGGAACTCCTGGAGGACTATCGAGACCGCCGTGTTCACGACGGACGCCAGGTCCGCGCCGCTGAACCCGTCCGTGAGCTCCGCGATCTTCTCCACGTCGACGTCCTGGGCCACGGGCTTCCCCCTGAGGTGGATCCTCAGTATCTCCGCCCTGGCCTTGGCGTCGGGCAGCGGCACGTAGATGAGCTTGTCGAACCTCCCGGCCCTGAGGAGAGCCGGGTCTACTATGTCTATCCTGTTCGTGGCAGCCAGCACGACCACCCCGGAGAGGGGCGCGAGGCCGTCCAGCTCCGTGAGCAGCTGGCTCACCACCCTCTCAGTCACCATCGAGTCGGCGGATAGCCCCCTGACGGGCGCCAGCGCGTCTATCTCGTCGAAGAACACCACGCAGGGGGCGGCCTGCCTGGCCCTGCGGAAGACCTCCCTGACCGCCCTCTCGCTCTCGCCCACCCACTTGCTCAGCAGCTCGGGCCCGCGCACGCTTATGAAGTTCGCCTCGCTCTCGGTGGCCACCGCCTTCGCGAGCAGAGTCTTGCCGGTGCCGGGGGGCCCGTAGAGCAGCACGCCCTTGGCCGGCTCGGCCTTGACGTGCGCGAAGAGCTCGCCGTGCTTCAGGGGCCAGACGACGTTCTCCATGAGCTCCTGCTTGGCCTCCTTCAGGTCCCCTATGTCGTCCCAGTGCACGTTCGGCACCTCCACGTAGACCTCCCTGAGCGCCGAGGGCGTTATCCCCCTGAGCGCCTGCTCGAAGTCCCCCATGGTCACCTGGATCTTCTCCAGGACCTCGGCGGGTATCTTCTCGGCCTCGAGGTCTATCTGGGGCAGGACCCTCCTGAGCGCGTTCATGGCGGCCTCCTTCACCAGAGCAGCCAGGTCCGCGCCCACGAACCCGTGGGTAATGGCGGCCAGCCTCTCGAGGTCCACGTCCTGGGCGAGGGGCACGTTCCTGGTGTGTATCTGGAGTATCTCCAGCCTGCCCTGCTGGTTGGGAACCCCTATCTCTATCTCCCTGTCGAACCTCCCTGGCCTCCTGAGCGCCGGGTCTATAGCGTCGGGCCTGTTCGTCGCGCCTATCACTATCACCTTGCCCCTGCTCTCCAGCCCGTCCATCAGGGCGAGGAGCTGGGCCACGACCCTCTTCTCGACCTCCCCTGTGACCTCCTCCCTCTTCGGGGCTATCGCGTCTATCTCGTCGATGAATATTATGGAGGGCGCGTTCTCCCTGGCCTCCTCGAATATCTCCCTGAGCCTCGCCTCGGACTCGCCGTAGAACTTGCTCATTATCTCGGGCCCGCTTATGCTTATGAAGTGCGCGTTCGTCTCGTTCGCGACGGCCTTCGCGAGCAGAGTCTTGCCGGTGCCGGGGGGCCCGTAGAGCAGCACGCCCTTCGGGGGCTCTATGCCGAGCCTCTCGAAGAGCTCGGGGTGGCGGAGGGGGAGCTCCACCATCTCCCTTATCTTCTGTATCTCCTCCTTCAGGCCCCCTATGTCCTCGTACGTGACGCGCGGGACCTCGCGGGCGCCCTTGGCGGGCTTCTCGAGCACCTTTATCTCGGTGCTCCTAGTGACGATGACCGCATCGACGGTCGGCGAGTAGCTCGTCACCTCGAACTCGATCACGGTGCCCATTATTCCGATAGGTATCACGCTCCCCCTGCCGACGACGCGGCCCTCTAGGAGCTCCCGGAGGTACTCCTCCGCGCCCTCTATCCTGAGCTCCTCGCTGGGGGCCAACACCACCCTCGTTGCCTCCCTCACCTCTATCTTGCGCACCTGCACCTTATCGTCCAGGCTTACGCCTGCGCTCCTCCTCAGGTAGCCATCCATGCGCACTATGCCTTGGCCCTCGTCCTCGGGCTTGGCGGGCCATGCCAGCGCGTATGCCTTCCTGCCGCCCTTGCCCTCTATCTCCACGGCGTCCCCCGCCTCGATCCCGAGCTTCTTAGCCAGCTGCGGATCGAGCCTCACGACTCCCCTGCCAGCGTCCATCCTGTAGGCCTCAGCGACCCTAGCAGTCACCGTGCCCTCCTTCGAGCTGGAACTCATGTGCGAGGCTGAGCCGCACGGGCCGATAAAAACGTTGTCCGCACGATCGCCTGGCCCGATCTACCACGAGTCCCCGGGCGGATCCCCCTCCCGACCGAAAGAATTATTAGAGGGGGTTGGCCGCGTCGCATGCCGCATGACCTACTTCGAGGGCTTGATCCTCAGGGCCGAGGAAGGAGAAGAGGAGGAGTGGGAGGAAGAGGAAGGGGAGGAGGAGTGGGGGGAAGAGGAAGGAGAAGAGGAGGAGTGGGAGGAAGAGGAGGAGTGGGAGGAGTAGCGCGACCCTGAGGCGGCGCGCATCCCGGATCTGTTTTGCGGGGAATTTTTAGTTAAGGTTTAATAACGTATTATTGCTCATCTGCGAACGGGGAGCGTAACCGTGGGCAGCGATCTGGTGGATGAGCGGGATCTGGTGATAATAGAGAAGCTGAGGAGGAACGCGAGGAGCTCCTATGGCGAGATAGCAAAGGAGCTCGGAATAAGCGATGTGGCGGTGATGAAGAGGATCAGGAAGCTGGAATCCCAGGGGGTCATAAAGGCGTACACGATAATAGCGGACGATAAGGCCGTGGGATACGGCGCAACGTCCATCACGGGCATCGATGTGGAGCCCGATCACCTATTCGACGTGGCGTCCGCGCTCAAGGAGAAGCCCTACGCGAAGTACGTGGCCATCAGCTCGGGCGATCACCAGATAATTGCGATAATAAAGGCGAGGAACAGTGAGGAGCTGGCGAGCTACCACTCAGAGGTCTCGGCGCTCCCTGGCGTGAAGAGGATCTGCCCATCAATGGTTCTCGAGGTGCTCAAGTTCGACGAGATGTGATCGTGCCGCAAAATATAGAAATAAATACAAAGCTGAGATAGCTGGGCCCGATCACTGAGGTATATCGCTGTAGAGGAACCACCAGGCGTAGCCCTTGTACCTCTTCAAGTACTCATCGGCGTCGCCGACCGTGGCCGGAGGCCTCACCAGGCCCTTTGATCCGATCAGCTCGTTGTTCGGCCAGTTCGCCGGGAGGACTAAGCCGCTCCTGTCAATCGTCTGCAGGCCGCGCACCATCCTCAGTATCTCATCGATGTTCCTGCCGAGCTCCAGCGGATAGTACAGTATCGCCCTCACGATGCCGTTGGGATCCACTATGAACACGGCCCTGACGGTGGCGGTGGCGGATTCCGCGTGTATCATCCCCAGCTTGGCGGCCACCGAGCCCGTGGGGTCCGCTATTATTGGGAAGGGGACCTCGATCCCGAGCTTCTCCTTAATTTAGGTAAGGCGTGGTAGAAAACCTCGCCATTCATGGCTAGAATGGCTTAAAGGGCGATGCCCACATGCCTTCCGATGCCCGCCGTGGGGTTCCGCTTCAGGGCGCACGCGGGCCAGCGGACGTTGGGGGCGTTAAGGGCCCAGTTGAGGCTGGCCTGCGAGATCCACAATTCCCTGCGGCGGGCATAGATTTCCACCGCAGGAACGGGAGGGGCCTGACCCTCACGGAGCTGAGGCAGCTGGCGCTGGACCTGAGGAAGCGGAACGAGGGCTATCAACAGCTCTACTCCCAGGTGGCGCAGGAGATCGCCGACCGGTTCCACAACGCCAGGCGGAGGTTCCTCGAGGGCTCCGCGAGGAGGTTCCCCAGGGAGAAGAAGCCCCACAGGTACTACTCGTTGACGTACCCGCAGAAAGGCTGGAGGATACTCAGCACGAAGGAAATCCGGACTGGGAGCCGAGGGAACCGGAAGAGGCTCGTCGCGCTGAGGCTGTCCCACCTGGGCACCTTCAGGGTCATCGCCCACAGGGACTTCCCGATGGACGATGTGAGGAGGGTGGCGGTGAAGCTCGCCGGGTCAGGGAGGTTATACGTATCATTCTTCGTCGAGGGCTATG
>Ga0081474_120679_pt1 | contig 20843 bp, 23 predicted proteins | sample OneHunmetagenome_2_FD_70978 | JGI IMG/M metagenome (GOLD analysis project Ga0081474, IMG submission 70978) | Ferrous microbial mat communities from One Hundred Spring Plain, Yellowstone National Park, USA v2 (version 2) | ecosystem: Environmental > Aquatic > Non-marine Saline and Alkaline >... | reverse complement strand
GTGGTTTGGCATTGCGTGTTGAGACGATTAAGGGCTCGTTAGTTGGCGATGGGTTGACCAAGTTGGTTAATGAGTTTAGGCAATTGTACGAGGAGACCTTTAATGAGGAGCATTTCAAGCCCACGGCTTGGTACCTCAGTGATGCATCGAGTATGCTTGGTGTGTACCTCGTGTCCCTGGCCCTAAAGGGTGATCACAAAACGATAAACAAGTTGCTTAAGGAGCATTTGTGGGTGCTGAACGCCGTTAAGCAAGTCTCGGTTCTGACCAGGCTTATGCTCAACGCCCTACTCAGTCCAAGGGTTGGGTTAAGTAGCGAGCTTGAGGGTAAGCTTAGCGTCAACCCTGAGGAGTTGATTAATGCCTTTAGATATGAAATGCTTCCTAAGTACCTGCCTGCATTAAGGATTGCCTTCGGGATGATAAGGCCTGAGTATGGGTATGAGGAGTGCAAGTCAATTAAGGATTCAACGGAAAGGAGGGACTGTGAAGGCGCCGTCTTGGCTGTCATGGACGACAGCATTGCTGTTTGGTGGCTAAGATGGAAACTAATTCACAACTTTAACGAACAGATTTTAGAGAAGGAGAGGTCGGGTTGGCTTAGGGAGCTTGGTTTTGATGCCAATGTAATGATTAGTGAATTTGTGAAGTTGGTGTATGGGCTTGATGATAAGTCCCTAGCCCAATTACTCGCCATTGGTTCTTCAACGGCTCAGTTAGCCCTAATACTCCACGCATTGATTAATGGTAATAAGGAACTAGCCAAGGCACTTGCACTCGATGGAGCTATTTATTATTCCAGTAAGTTGCTCAAGAGGTTGTACCTCGAGGCTTACAGGGCGTGTTGCGACTTGGAGAGTGAGTCGTTTAGGCTTGCCATAGCCAGGCTCTTCTTCCTCCACGTTTAACCCTGGGGAGTCAGTCTCGGAGTTCTGGTCTGTTCTCATTGTCTAGTTGGCATTGGGTAAAATAATTGATTTCCTATGCTAAAGAAAGGGACGAACCGGTAAAGGACGTTAGAGTGGGGTTAAACTGGACTTGTGTATTATCTAATAATCTCGTGTTGCAATGTATAAAATAGGCTGGGGGATAAAGGATGCTGGGAGGCTCGACGAGATGACAACGGGCGAAGTGGCTGAGTTACTTAAGTCATGGTAGTCGAAGCTTCGGTAGGCTTAGCAAGTATAAATTGACGATAGGTGTAAAAACAGAGAAAACGGGGAACGGGTTAGAAATAGGGCTTAAGATGAGTAAGGGTAGGGTTATAATGATAGGGAAGTTCCCGGGTTATACACGTTTTAAAGGTATTGCTAAGGAGTTTTAGTACTGGAATTAAACCCGGACTTAATTGATCTTAATGGCGGGATCTTACCTTCAACTGCTTCAGAAGAATAATTAGAGGAGAGAAGTGATATTGTGATAATGACGGCTACTACGATAACTGTCGACAGGCTACTCGAATTGGCTAAAAACGCGTTGGTGGGGCCGAGCACTCCTATGATTGAGGAACTACTAGATTTCGGCATAGACTGTAACGCTTCTACGTAACTACTCGTTATTTTTAATCTAAATATCGTTTTGACAAGTCCTGTTTATATAGGTGTTTCCCTCGACCAGCCCCAATGGGTGAATGTGTATGATCCCTTAGCCCGTGGTGGAATTAAAAGTAATTAAAAGTAAGGATAAGTTACGCCACGGGTAAACACCAACATTTGCTATGAAAAATTTCTACTAAAATGGAACACCCATTTTTGTTAAATGGAATTATTCATCATCGCTCCTATTTTTCTTCATAGGCCTAAAAGAGTGATAATGAGAAGGATTATAAACACTAGACCTCACCAAATCTTTATAACGCGAAGGATCAGCGATCTTTCCCACGATTATCATACTATCTTTAATTATCTTCTCAGCCTTAACCTTTTGAGCGATATCACCAACAGTACCCCTAATTATCTTCTGCTCGGGCCAAGTGGCCTTATAAACTACTATTACTGGCATATCGTCAGGTACACCACCCTCTTTTAACTCCTTAACTACTTTGTCGATTAGGTGTACTCCAGTATAAATGGCCATTGAAGCCCCCTTCATTAGGAATGGAGCGTAATCCTTGATAGACCCCTCCATCGGTACTCTTGCTGAAGCCCTAGTTATTATTAAAGTTTGAGAGATCTTAGGAAGGGTTAGCTCTATACCAGCCACACTAGCACTAGCTATAGCAGCAGTTATACCGGGTACTAGCTCGTAAGGTATGCCAGCATCCTCTAAAGCCCAAATCTCTTCCATTAAAGCACCGTAAATTGAGAAGTCGCCAGACTTGAGCCTCACAATGTTCTTACCCTCTTTAGCCCTCTTAATCATTATATTTGTTATCTCTTCTAGAGTGAGGCTAGAAGTATCTATTATTTCAGCATCTCTCCTAGCCCATTTTAGGATTTGAGGATTAACTAATGAGCCAGCGTAAAGTACTACGTCAGCCTCCTCTAACCTATTTTTAGCTTTAACCGTTATTAGCTCTGGGTCACCCGGACCAGCACCTATGAAAGTAACTTTACCCATCTTCACTTTTCCTCACCCCTATAAGCATGGAGAAGTAATCCCTATCATAACTTTTCTCGTCCCAACTCATAACTTTTTCCCCATCAAGATAACAACGCCTAGCATAAATAAGCGTGTATAGGGGGGAAAGTAGTTTTGCGATAAGGTCCAAATTTTCATTACCCTTCATGACCACTATGGTCTCAAACTTACCCTTACTTAACTCTATTAAGTCTAACCTACTCGATGGAACTACGGCAATACCCTCATCACCTTGGGCTAAAGAGATAAAAGCCTTAGAAGCACAAGCCGTAACTGAAGAAACACCGGGGATTATTTCCACCTTATCTACACAATCCACAAATTTACTAATCCTAAAGAAAGTACTATAAAGCGTAGGGTCACCTAAAGTCACGAAAGAGGAAATTGAAGAGGCATTTTCACAAATGATTTCCCCTATCTCTTTCAATTTCTCTTCATTAACTCTCTTAGCCATAGGAAAACCCAGAGTTATTATTTTCGCGTCTCTTTTAAGGTAAGGTGAAATTACACTTAATGCTAAACTCCTATTACTCCCCGTTGAATACGGGACAAAAATCACATCTGACTCTTTAATAGCGTTTACTCCCTTTACTGTTATCAAGCTGGGATCCCCGGGGCCCAAACCTACAACATATAACTTCCTCAAGGTTTTTCACCGTAAATTATGAATATTGGGTTTCTCGAAATCATCGCATATCCCTTACTTGTCTTCATACCCTTAGCTACTATAACTTCTATCACCTCGCTCTTATACCCCAACTCGTCTAACGCTGATAAAACAGATACAGCCGTCTCAAGAAGTATAGCATCAGCCACAACCCTACCACCGCTCTTCAACTTTTCATCAACCACTTTCATAATCTCTTTAATAACCTCAGATCCACCACCAATAAATACGGCATCGAGTTTATCATCAACTTGCTTTATCACCTCTGGTGCTTCTCCCTCAATGATTTTTACTATGTGAGAAACGTTAAATTTGTTAACGTTCCTTCTCGTAAGTTCAACTGCTTTAGCGTCTCTTTCAATTGCATATACCTTCCCCGACTCACCCACTATTAACGCTGCCTCAACTGTAACACTACCAGTCCCACTTCCGATGTCTAAAAACTTCGCTCCAGCGAACAGTCTAGCTTTCGATAACGCTAAAACCCTTATTTCCTCCTTAGTCATAGGTATTTTCTCGTCTCGTATAAACTCCTCGTCCGGAATCCCTGGGACTCTCATACTTCACCACTATAAGCTAGAACTTTACCTTTCTCGTCAATTGCTATAACCCCTATCTTTGCCTTGCTTAGAGCCTTAAGCCTCTTCAAGGCCTTATCACATATAATTTTAAACACCCTTTCTTTCTCTTCATCAGTGAGATAAGTAAGAGCTTCTGAAACAGTAAGTGAGTTTGCTATTTTATCTAATTTTTGAATTCCAGCGAGCACACAGGCGTGAGTTAAGGTCTCAATCCTCGCATCACCGTATTTATTATGAGTGTTGAGAATCCCTGCAGAGACTTTAACCAACTTACCCGGTAAGCTGACCACAATGATGTGGGAAAAACCCAACTCACTAGCTAGCCTTACCGAATCCCCTACCCTGTCGCCAATCTTTACAACAGCATCCCCGTACATCTTTTTAGCTATTTCAAAGCTCGTATTCCCCGGGGCTAAAACGATCAAGGGACTCGACTGTTTAATTACGCACATTTCAGTCCTTATGTGATCTAGATAATCTTCATCTGAAACCGGATATTCTATCCCGGTAGTCCCTAAAATTGATATGCCATTAACTACCCCCACGACAGGGTTCATAGTATTCTTAGCTAAAACCTCACCATTAGGAACTGAAATCTCTACTTCAACTCCCTTATCAACAACTTCCTTTACAGCTTCCTTTATCATCTCTAATGCTGTAGGACTTATTGCCTTACTCCCCACCTCACCCTTCAATCCCGGTCTGGTTATGACTCCTATTCCTTCTCCACCTTTTACTATCACGTCATCTGAGTCTATGCACTTACTACAGGCATTAATCACAACGCCGTCAAGGATATCTGGGTTATCTCCAGAAAACTTCCTCACCTCCGCACAAGCCTTATCGTCTTTCTTCTCGTACTTCTCTACCGGTATCTCAAGCCTTAACCCTATAGGAGTAGGAATTGTAACGCTTTTAGGAGTTTCGTCTTTCTTCAGAAAAATAACTGAAGCTTTAGCCGCTGCAGAGGCAGCCGCACCAGTAGTAATCCCGAACCTTTTAAGAGTTGTTATCAAACTCATAACTGTACTTCCTCTCATAGCCTCTTGGGGTTATCATCTTACCATTGCATACGTAAGTCTTTGAGTTTCCTACAATTATCGTAGTAATCATATTTATTTTATCCTCATAATTCTCCCACTCAGAAAGATCTGTAATAATTGCTTCCTCATTATCCCTGTATGCAGATTTAACAATGCCCACCGGCGTCTTAGGACTACGGTATTCTGAAATTACTTTCATAGCCTTCCTTAGTAAAGGTTTATTAATCGGGTTATATAAAACGATAACGAAATCCCCTTCTGCGGCCTTCCTAACCCTATGTAATATCTCCTCTTGAGGGATTAATAGATCACTTAAACTTATCGAGGCGAAGTCCATGGATAAAGGGGAGCCGAGTTTAGCAGCAGCTGCTAATGCTGCAGTAACTCCCGGGACTACTTCGAAATCTATGTTAATCCCGTTCTTACACATCATCTCAAGTGCCGGACTTGCCATACCATAAACTTGCGGATCACCACTGGAAATTAATGCTACGTTCTTACCTTGTAGCACGTTCTCTATAGCTACCTTAGCCCTATACAGCTCTTCTTTCATTTTTGCAGTAACTACTTCTTTGCCTTCAGTCAAGTCTTTTATCAACTCGGCGTACGTAGTGTAAGCCACTATTACTTCACTTTCTTTTATTGCGTTTGTTGCTTGAAAAGTCCTTAAAGGTGGTGAGCCCGGCCCTATTCCAACTATATACAACTTCCCCTTCATTCCCTAACCCTCCTAATTAGTTCATTAATTATAGAAACAGCTATACTACTTCCGCCATAAGTACCTCTTACTACAATGCACGGAATACCACTCTTTATTAGCTCTTCCTTAGCCTCTATCGCATTAGTGAAACCAGGTGGGGAGGCGACTATTAAGGGGATTTCGACCTTAAATTCCTTATTCATTCTTACAGCTTCAGCTAAGGCTGTAGGTGAATTGCCTATGACTACTATTTTTGGCTCTTTCAAGCCAATTCTTATAGCTGCTGCAGTCCTAGTAATCCCTAACTTTTTAGCTAACTCAGCTGAAGAATCTAGGTAGTTTTCAACTTTACTCCACCTTATCCCGGCCATAACCATCTTAACATCTGTGAGAATTGGAGTCCCAGCCTTTAATGCCTCAATACCGCTCTCTATTGCGTCATCAGATATGTAGACGTACTTTGCCAGTTCTAGGTTACCGCTAGCATATACAGCCCTACTAATCAATTCAAGTTTTCCCCCCTCATACCCGAACTCCCTTACTTTCTCCCTTATGAGGTTCATTGACCTCTCTTCAATTTCTTCCGGATCTTCAACATAATTTATTCTCTCTTGTGGAAACGCAGTCTTAACCCTATAAAATAACGCGAGCTTAACGAGCTGAGAGTCGGCTAATGGCCTAGTAAAGTAGACGTAAATCTCTTTACCTTTATACGTTGTCCTCTCCCATTTGTAAAACTCCTTTGCATTCAGTTCTCCCATAATATCCCTTGCAACATGATTTCCTCTTCCGAGAAACGTTAGTGCGAAAACGAAATTAGTGTAACCTTCATCAATTAAAGATGCCACCAAATTCCTCCAATTAGGTTCTGTATACTCGTTGTGGGATAAAAATACTGGGACTGAAAGTTTTTCTTCAATATACCTCGCAATGGCCTGCATATCCTCTACGAATGTATTTCTTCTAGAGCCGTGCGTTATTAAGATCACTGCACTTTTAGACATCAATATGGATAAGCCGTCCAAATATATAAGCCTTGGTATAAACCCGATAAGTTAGAGAGTTATGCCTCCATCGTGACTAATAGTCACTTTTAATTACTCGGTCCCATCACTCCTTTTCCCTCCCCATGCCTAGGCCTTAATAAACCTTTGATTTCGCCTCCTTCAACGTGTAACTCTAGTCCTCTTAACGTGAAGGAAAACTTTAGCGTCTGCTTTCTCTCCATTCGGTCTGTAAAGTATCTTGCCGTCGCCAACAGTTTTCGATAAGCCGTGAAGTTTATATACATTGTATGTAAATTTAAGTACAGTCACACCAGATGGGTGGCCATATCACGACGAGGTGTGACAGTGAATAAAAGATGTGCGGGTTTCCCCACACCCGTGAGGGGTGTGGGTCGGGGTTACCCCGCTAAAGGGGCGGAGGGGTATGAACGGGGCAATGCCCCGTGACTCTGGTGAAGCCCAAGGGCTGAGGATTGAATACAAATTCATGAAAATTCAATGAAGCCCAAACCCCGTCTGGCATAATCTAATAAAGCTTAAAAAAGTAAAAAACTAAACTAATATCGGTGTTTTTTCTTGATTGAGACTGTAAACTTAACAAAGATTTTTAAAATAAAGAGAAAAGAAATAAGAGCCCTTGATTCTGTTAGTATAAATGTTGAAAAAGGCAAAATTGGAGCACTTGTAGGCCATAATGGTGCGGGAAAAACTACTTTGCTTAAGATTTTATCAACATTAATCTTACCCACTTCTGGCGACGCCTTTGTTAATGGTTATAGTGTAACTAGAGAAGAAAAGAAAGTTAGAGAAAACATAGGTTTAGTAACAGTAAGCGAAAGGGCTTTCTATTATAGGTTAACTGCACTGGATAATCTAATATTCTTTTCGAGTTTACAAGGATTATCTTTAAGTGACGCCAGAAAAAGAGCTAATCAACTTTTGGATTTTTTAGGCCTATCGGAATGGAAAAATGTACCTTACATGAAATTTAGTACGGGAATGCAGAAAAAATTGGCATTGGCTAGGGCATTAATAACCGACCCTCCAGTACTTTTGATGGATGAGCCCACGTTAGGATTAGATCTAGTTTCAGCAAGAGAATTTAGAGCTACTATAAGGAAACTAAAGGAAGAAGAAAATAAGACAATACTATTATCTTCTCATTACCTAAAGGAGATAGAAGAATTGGCTGACATTATATTCCTAATCAAGAAAGGCAAAATTGTAGCCAGTGGGACTTTAGACGAGTTAAAAAGAATGACTGGAAAAGTCTTAGAAATTGTTACTAATAAAATAAATGATGAAATTAGAAAATTTATAATTTATTCTAATGGTGAGGAATATGTTTTACGAGTACCAGAAACTGAAATTGATAAGGTTTCCTGCAATTATAAGGAAATAGATGAAAAAGATCCAACTCTAGATGACATTTACATTCATTTCATAGGAGAAGTTGAGGAAGATATAGGTAGGGGGAGAAGTAGACCATGGAGATTAAGGGAATAATTAGCAGGCTTTACGCTTTTCTTTATATTAGAGGTTTTAAAGTCTGGTTGTCATATAGAACTCAAGTCGTACTTACTGTTCTTTCATGGACGTTACCGGTATTTACTTACTATTTCGTCGGAACTTCACTTGGCAATAAAGTAGTGGAAGATATTCATGTAAAAAATTATACTAGCTTCTTTGTTATAGGCTTAGCTTTTCAAGGTTATGTATCCTCCGTTATCACTACGATAAGCCAAAGAATAAGAAACGAGCAGCTTTATGGGACAATAGAATATTATGTTCTTTCTAGGTCTGGGATTTTCTCATTTTTAATTTATTCTGCATTGTGGGGATTTACAATAAATACTATTAATGCAGTAGTTATATTAATTATAGGTGATCTATTAGGCGTAAGATATGAAATCAACATATTAAGCACATTAATAATAGTTATACTTTTAATCTCGTCCACTTTAGGCATAGCCTTTATGTCTGCAGCTTTTACAATGATAACAAAGCAAGGAAATCCTATCTCATTCTTCTTCTCCACTTTTACAACTCTCTTAGGCGGGGTAGTATTTCCAGTTACAGTAATGCCATCGGAAATAACATATATAAGTTACGCTTTACCATTAACTTGGGCTTTAAATGGATTAAGAAATTCTATGCTTTATGGATATAATATTATTCAAGATATAAAGTGTATAGAAGTTCTTTTACTATTTAACGTTATCCTAATTCCTTTAGGACTTTTAATGTATTCATTTTCATTTAAAAAAGCAAGAGAAAAGGGGACTCTGGGCGAATACTGACAACTTGACCACATACTAGAGGTAAATTCATGTTAAAAACAAAGATATTAGGCCATTTTAACTCTATTTAGAAACTCATCAACTAAGATATTTAACTATTTAAAAATCAGCTAGTGTAAATACCTCAGTTTTTAATAAATATCTTTGCACAATAAAAAAAGTTTATACAAATGAAATTTTATCTTTTTCATGGTTTATAACGAATACTTTTTATACACAATTTAGGAATAAATAATTTGTGATGACGTGGGATATAGTATTAACAGCTGATAAAGGGTCATTCACGGATTATGGAGGCTCAAGCGTATTAGGCTATGTGGCCTGCATGCCAGCTAGGCTAGTGCCTAGATTTTTTATGGAAAAATTCTTTACACCAGATGTACCCGTGGATTCTGAAGGAAGGGCTATAATAGCACCATATGCGTTAAGAAAAGTGGAGAGCATTTTAGTTCATTCTGGTTTTAATAACGTTGCAGTTGTACCGCCAAATAAAGTTGAGAAAGCAATTGGTACTAATACTAAGGTTGTAGGACTTACTGTACATGACCCTTTAGGAGTTAATCCAGTAAGCTTTAAACTAAGTATGATATTTGGAGGAGGACCCACATGGACTGCTAAATACTTTGAAGAGTTAGGTGAAAAAATATCTAAATTGAAAGCTAAATATAATTTTAAAGTAATCGTTGGAGGACCAGGAAGCTGGGAATTAAGTAAAGAAATACCAGACTGGGTAGATACTATATTTATGGGTGAGGCAGAAGTAGATTTACCACCATTAATTAAGTCAGTATTCGATGGTCAAGAAGTACCTAAAGTAGTATATGGTAAAAACCCTAAGGTTGATCAAATACCACCCATAATAAATCCAGCTAGACTAGGTGAGGTTCAAATAACTAGAGGTTGTCCTAGGGGTTGCCAGTTTTGTCCCGTAACTCCAGAAACATTTAGATCAATTCCATTAGATGTTATTAAAAAGGAAGTAGAAGTGAACATGAAAGCTGGTATTAGAAGGGTAGAGTTCATAACTGACGATGTACTACTCTATGGTTCACAAAAATTAAGGGTTAATCATGAGGCAATAACTAAACTATTTAACGAGACTATAAACATGGGAGTAGATGGAATATGGTTTCCTCACATTTCCGCACCCGCAGTTAGATCAAGCCCTCAAACAGTAAAAGCTCTATCGGAAATTGCCAGATATGATAAGAATAGGGCCGCTGCGCCAGTAGTAGGTTTAGAAACTGGTAGTGAAAAGATACTTAATAAATATATGAGGGCTAAACCATTTCCATGGACCTCTAGGGAATGGAAGGACGTAATATTAGACGCTACAATAATAATGAATGAAAACTACATATATCCTTGTTATACTATGACAATAGGTTATCCAGATGAAACTAATGAGGATGTTGACCAATCGATCAATTTAGTTCAATCTATCATAGATCATAAATTAAAAGCGTGGATATTTCCATTACCAGTAATACCTATGGGAGTATCATACATTAGGAATAATCCTTTCCCAGCCTTAGAAAAAATGCCTACTAGGTATTGGGATTTATTATACATCTCATGGAAATATGACCTAAAAATTACTAGAGAAATGATCCCAATTCTAACTGGAGGAATTAATAATAAATTCATACAAAAGGTAATACAGTATATGATAGATAGAATTTTTAATAGTATAGAATGGGTATTCTTACAATTAAAGGAGACAGACGGTAAATATGCTTATAATTTTGCCGAAGTTAATCTTAATAATTCTATAGGAGTTATAAAGGCAATCTATTGGCTATTTAAATTAGCTTTTAAACCTCTCTAACTTTTTGCACTACTTCGCAAATATTTTTCCATACAATCTCATATCCTAAATACTCTAGCACGTCCAATACACAATTGCCAACTATTAATTAAAACAGTTAATGATTTATTTGAAAAATCACATCTTGCTAGTTCTTCCAATAAATATCCTTTATAGATAATTTTTCATTATAATATAATCTTTATAATTTGCTAATTTCTTTCTTTTTTCGTTAATATTTTGGGAAAGGCTGTATACTTTTAACAAATCATCGAGCGACCTCAATTATTCTCCTTTCCTCTTTTAAATCACATACACTAACTTCGCTAGATCTATAAGCCCTTTCCCCATACCAGAAAAGCATCTTCCGCTTTTCACCACATTTATTATTTAGAAAGAGGAGTATATAATGATGTTAAGCCTAAAAACTTCTGCAGATATTTACCTAGAAGAGGCTGATGAACTGTTAAAGAAAGGCGACACAATACAAGCAGCAGAAAAACTCTACAAAGCAGCAGAAGAATCAATAAGACTCTTGTCCTTCATCCTAAAATTAAACCTAGAAATTGTTAATACTAAATCTCTTACCGATGCAGTGTTTTTAATTTCAAAGAAATTAAATGACGATAAAATACCGATTTATTGGGCTTCCGCAATTTCTCTCATTACAGTAAATCTAAGTAAGGAAGTAGTAGAAGACCTTAGGAAAGACGTTGAAGAGTTGGTTAAAATTGCAGATAGAGAATATATTAAAGTTCTTAGAAGAGGCTGATGAACTGTTAAAGAAAGGCGACACAATACAAGCAGCAGAAAAACTCTACAAAGCAGCAGAAGAATCAATAAAATTCCTATCCTATAAAGAGAATATTAGCATTTTATCCAAGGTCAAGAAAGAAGATAGATGGAAATCTGAGTTCCTCTTTGATGCATCTCTACAGCTTTCTGACTCGTACCCCGAAATTAAGGATATATGGAAGAGTGCGTGGATTCTTCACGTGGAAGGTTTTCATGAAACAAGGCTGGATAAAGATAAAATAAAATTTTATGCAGAGAACGTTAAAAAGTTACGCAAGATTTTAGAACCGCTTATTAAGTAACTTTGAGCAGACATTCTGCTGTAATCTTATTTTGCTTAGCCTAGAACCATTCATTAAGTAACTCACATAGTCATCTGAAAGCAACTCAAGGTAAGATGAAGTAAACTTAAACATTAACCTAAGCCCGTCACTAGTAAGGTATCTTTGAATGGTCTTGTCATTAAAATATTTTAACAAGTTTAACGAGTTAAACTTAATGAAAGTACTTATAAAAGACGTTGATGAAAACCTTTATAGGATGTTAAAGGCAAAGGCTTCTCTCGAAGGTATTTCGGTGAGTGAGGCCGTAAATGAAGCAATAAAACTCTGGTTATTAAATAAGGACTTAGATAGGGTAATGGTAATAAAGAGTAAAGAATTTTGGAATGCAGTAAATGATGGAAAGTACGCACTATTCTGTGACGGTAATTTCATAGGTGGATTTGAAAGCGAGGAAGATATGATAAAGGAAGCTAAAAAGTACAAGAAGTGTTACGCTCTCAGTAAAAAGTGGTTAATTGGAGAGGGTGAACTCCCTGGAGTGTTTTAATATAAATGAAAAGCCTATACTCCACGTAAAAGTAACTGACCTCAAAATGGAAAATACTGTTGATATAGAAGCGTTAGTCGACACAGGGTTTTCTGGTTGGCTACTCCTTAGCTACGAAATCTATAAGAAACTTAACTCTCTGGAACTTCCTATTACTAGGAAGTATAGGGGGATAATGGGTAATGTTGAAGTTTACGTCGCAAGAGCAAATGTTACTATAGGTAATCTAAATGTTGATGCATTTATTGAATCGTCTCCTTATGTAGAAATGAATCTGTTAGGAAGAGAAATATTAAAAAGACTGGACATTTGTTTTTATAGAATGGACAAAATGTGTATAATGTAATAACGAAAATTTAAAACATGAATAAACTAAAACTATTACCATTCCCTCCTTCTTATATTTACTAACGTCTTTTGTAATAATATCTGATAACGGGATTAAACAACTTTACCTAAGTTACGGTTTTAAATCTCTTATGAGGAGGAATTTACCCTTTTTTAACCTTTAATTAACTTTGAGGATTCTAGGTTTGCAGAAATTGATAAACTATTTTCTCTTTTGATAGAATAGAGACTGAGATAATTGAAAAGCCGTTCCTTGATGTGGTTCAGAAAGTTGAAGGTTTGAAGGGCTTCGTCAGATCTTTAATAGGCGGAAAAGAATCTTACGCACCAGTTTCTGGACATACCTTAATTGCTAATAAAGGAAGTGTTAGGGAAGTATTACCCGGAAGGTACGTTTCCGTTGAAGTAGCACCTTTATCGTTGTCTGAATATTTAAAGTTTAAAGGTGTACAAAACCTGGAGAAAAACCGGTCTATTAGCTAAAAAGGTTATTTATTGAGCTTTTATATTCGACGGCTTCCTTGCAGTAATCAACAGCGATAAAATTTTACTCAATTTATACAACGACCTCTAAGAACGAAATAACTCACTGCAAAATGAGGTAAAATTAGGAGAATTCTCGCTCTTTTATATTTAGGACGTGGAAATAGAATTTCCTTCAGTAAAATCTAGGTTATTTAAACTTAATTAATGAGGTTAAGGACTCAATAGTAGTTGAAATTACTAAATCTGACGTTATAGGTGCTGTGAAATTATCCTTTGGATTATGGTTAACGTTTTGGTTGCCAAAAGGTTAAAATTGTAAGTAACGATGAGGACTACGAGAGGGTTAAGGATTCAGTAAACGTTGTAAAACCTTAATCACTTTAAGGGTGGAACGTATACAATCGTTAAATCGCTAAACTTCATATCACCTTTAACTATGTCCTCTGGTAAGAGTTTGTAGGTCTTCTCCTCTTGATACGTCAACCTCTCCATTACCGTTATTTCCTTATTATACCCAATTTTTAATAACCTTTCAGCTATTCTCCTTACACCGCAAGGATAAGGTTCTGGTATAATTAATAACCCTCTATATTTGATAAACTCATATATTTGTGAATAGTCTATCTCTCCCCTAACATGAAATGTAATAAAAACAACTTGTGACAAATCACTTCCTATAATATGTAAAGCTCTAAGGACTGAGGAAACACCGGGGATTATCTCATACTTAACGTCGTATTTTTCACAAGCCTTCTTAATCCTTTCCAAGAATTGAAAATCCGAAACGGAAGGATCCCCGTGATCTAAAATTGCCACATCTTTCTCTCTAGCGATTAAAGCTAACTCCTCTAACTGCATATCTTGATCCTTATAGTTCAAATATACGACTTTCTTCCCGGATAAGGTGAATCTATCTACTACGCTTTTCCAACCGGCAACAACTTCACATTTCTCAATAACTTTTAACGCTTTTAGAGTAATTAATTCCGGGTCACCGGGGCCAACACCCACTATATAAATCGTTTTAACCACCCTCATAAGAGGCTATTGCCACTGTAACTTCCCCTTTATATCTTATTTTCCTCAATATAAGCCTTCCTTTCCCAGCAATTAATGCCGAAACTTCAGCAACACCCTTAATTCCTAACTCCTTTAGCTTATCTGACGGAGGAGTTAAGCACTCATCATTGAAAGCGTTTATTTCCTCCCAACTTATAAGCCTAAAGGGAACTTTTAAATCATCAGCAACCTCCTTCACTTTTTCCCTAACAGATGCTATTATGACTACCCTGTCCATGCTTGCGGATATAAGATTTAGTGCGTTAAAAATTGCTTCTTTTATAACCTCCTTATTCGTTTCTTTCTTACTACCGACACCTATTACGAACTTTATTGGCTTTAGGTAGACTGTGTTTCCGTCATCGCCATTTGGTGGTGAATCAGTTATTACGACCTTATATTCGCATTCATCTCCTATAACATAATTCCCTTTAACCCCTTCTGGGATTTTCTCTACTCCTTTAACACAAACTTTTTCACCTTTTAGTAATGCTGATGTAACTCTTACAATTGCCTTAACGTTTACTATTTTACAATTTAAGATTCTTGCAAGCTCCTCAATACTCGTAATACCTTTTATTTCACTAGCCGTAGTTATCACCGGGGTTGCGTTAATAATTTTAGAAACCTCTAAGGTGAGGTCGTTAGCACCCCAATGGGAACTTAATACCGGAATCACGAACCTAAAACCGTCATCTACACAAATTACTGAAGGATCAACGTCTTTACTCCTTGCGTATTTACAAACAGTTCTAACAACTCCTCCTAAAGCCATTACGAAAATTATTGCATCATAACATTTCCATGCTTTTTCAACTTCTTTATAATTAAAAAGAGATACTGTGTACCCTTTATGTTTAAGTTTATCGAAAAGCTCCTTAGCTTTATCCTCAGCAGTCGCATAAACTATTGCTATACCCCTTGGAAAAAGTATCACTCCTCCTCTTCCTCTTTCTCCTTTTCTTGTTCTTCAGTCTCCTCCTCTAATGCCTTCTTCATGGCTTCAATCTCTTCTTTGGGCAAAGGCTTAATTTCAGCGGAATTAGGAGTTATTCTCAAGTACTTATCCCATTGTATCACTATTCCGTTATCTGTAATGTCCATAGGATGCCTAACCATGGAGATCTTACTGTCCCTCATTTTCCACACAATAATTGACCTATAAAGTACACCGTCGATTTCATCTAAGTCTAACCTAATTATGCCGTCAACTGCATGTTCAACACCTGGCCCTCCAAAACCCCTTTCACCTACTGAAACTTGTGAAACGAATATTGCTGTGCAACCTAAACCCGCTATCACCCTCTTTAACGTCATTACAGCGTTTCTTGCAACAGCTGGTTTACTTAAATAGAGCGTGCTCACTGAGTCTATTGCTATCCTTTTAGCACCAGTATCCTTTATCGCCTGCCTTAAGACCTCCACTAATTCGCCTACGTTATCTATGTCTTTAACAACGTACTTTTCCCTCTGAGCTGTCGATCCTATACCAGAGGTGAACGCATCGATTATCGCAAACTTCCCCTCTTTTTCAAATTTAGTTACATCCCAACCGAAATGAGCGAAACTTCTAAGGACTGAAACGGGGTGTTCTTCAAGGGCTACAAATACTCCAGCCTCGTTGTCCTTCGTTAAACCGTTGTACAAGAACTGTTTTGCCAATATCGACTTCCCAGTACCGGGTCCGCCAGAGAGAAGTACAACATTTCTTTCTGGTATCCCTCCATAAAGGATCTCGTCCAAACCTGGTATATATGTCCTAACTCTCCGTACTTTCACAAGAGTATGTTAGCTAGCAAACTCTTAAAACTCACTATTTAGCCAAATGCTAAGAATGAAGGAAAAATGTAAAACTTCATAAACATTGAATCCTTTTCACGTTAGATCTTTTACATAAATTTTGCCATAAAATCGTACACCGATACGGAAAAGGTTGATTCAGAGACGTAAGCTCCATGCAGTTAGGTTCCATGTGAGAGATAACGCTCGATCATGAGAGTGAAGAATTTGAGCTTCGTAATACTCATGATAATCTATACTTGATCACGGGAGTGAAGGTACAATCAGAACATACAGATATAAACCTTAATTAATGAAACAGTAGCTCTGACCAATTAATAAAACCTTGGTTTATGAACATTTCGATAGAGAAATACTGAATTTAGAGCTAAGTTTTTTAAATACAAAAATATTAAACCTAATTCAGATGTCCTCACAAAAAGGGGAGAAGGTAGAAGTACCTAAAAGAGAGATAGGCTTACTTGATCTCGTTTTCATGAACCTCGGTGGACAATCACCGTTCCTCAGCGTACTAATTTACGGTACTGCAGTCTTTATAATAGCTGGGGTTTTCGCACCTATCGCAGTAATATTAGGTACAATCCTGGTGCTCTTTAACGGTTTAGTCGTTTACAAGCTCTCAACTAAGTTTACCCAAAGTGGGGGGTACTACACTTACGCTTACTACTCACTTACTAAAAGGCTTGGATTTGAAACCGGTTGGACATACCTCCTTTATTCCTCCTTTTACGGTTCAGGTTATCTGTTAGGTGCGGTAACAATGCTTACAATAATTTTTAACGTAAGTACATGGTACATTGCATTAGGATTATTAGTAATCTCTACGGCTTTTTTAATTACCGGTAAAAGAACTTCTTTTAAGTATGCAATGGTGGCTAGTTTGTTAGAAATAATAATAATGGGCTCCCTTGCAATACTATTCCTCTCATCAACTCATTTCACCTTTTATAACCCGTTGAATGCTAAGATAAGCCTCTCCAGTATTGCCTCCGCTATAATATTTGGTTCAGGCATACCCACGGGTTATGGTTCAATAACTCCTTTATCCGGTGAGGTAAAGGATCCTAAAAAGACTGTTCCTAGGGCTATTATCACTGTAATCTTATTAGGAGGGTTACTTGCAGCATTTGATATTTACGCAATTACAGACCATATCATCTTCTATCATATAGGTGTTAATAGTACTGATATGTTGCACTTAATTGAAAATAGGTTTGGTCTATTAACGCTAGCATTTGTAGTATTTGCAGCCTTAAATGACGGTATATTGGCTACACTTACTTTTATGTTTGCAACATCAAGGACTATATATGCTATGTCCCTTCACGGCTTTTTCCCACCACAGTTATCAAAACTTAAGAACAAAAGTGAGCCAATTAATGCCTCAATAGCTACTGCCGTACTATATTGGTTAATAGTGTTAGGCTCCTTGTACTTCGAAGGAGGAAATGCAGAAAACGCTTTCCTAGTAGTGAGCTTGATATCTCTACTCGCAAACTTGTACGTTCACCTAGCCACAGACTTATCCTTATTTAAAATATCGTTGAAGAGGTTAAGGAAAAGATTATATGAAATAACACTAGCCATAGGTTCTGCGGGGTTTACACTATATATTATGTTGAATTCTGTGCCTTCAATTTCGCCGGTAATAATAGATATCTTCTTACTATGGCTATTAGCGGGTTTCATGTTAGCAGAAGTCATAGACATAGCGAAACAGCAAGAAGAAGAGGAAGGCTGAAAGCACTTTCACGTAACTTTTAAATACTTCTAGTCGTCCTTTTGCGTATTTGATGAAACTCAGGCGTAAACCGCTACTTGTTTAACCCTTCCATCGCCAGACAGTAATCTTTCAATATCACTGTAAGGTATTCTCCACCTATCGTTAACCTCAATAGCCTTTATCTTCCCCAATCCACTTAATAACACCACTCTTGCTCATGCCGAATATTTGAGCAACCTCAGTAGGTGTTAGAGATACCTCTCCACAGTAATTAAAAGTATTTAAAAGTTACGTAAAAGTACTATAGTCCTTTGTAAAGAAAAAGATTTATTAAATTTGCGCGCCGTTATTGATACTATAAATGATTTCCACAATTATTAAGACGTACTAGTCTTAGGAAATTAAACAGTTCAAAAGGGAGTAAAGGTCTTATCCTATAGTTTTTATTAACTTTAACTTCTCCATGTGAATTGTAACTGACACCTAGAACAGTCTGACAAACCCACTTGCAATACGCACAAGTATTAAGCCTTTATAAAAAGAAGGTTTTCTAACCGTAAATAGTGAATTTCTTGGCTTCTCTTAAAGTAACTGCACTTGCCGCGATTAATATTCCCGTATTAAGCGCAAGGAGGAGGTCAATTATTACTATAGTAAGACTATTTAATGCAAAAAATTCTAAAGACGTTCTTAGAATGTAGAGCAAACTCCATGTTAATGTTACGCTGTAAGGCCATTTATAGTACAAAGTGCCGTCTTTGAAGAAGAATTTTATCTCATTATTTTCTAATAGTTTATATCCGAGAAAATACCCTAAGACACCCGAAGGTATTAATGATAATAAGATAAGTGGATCATTAACTTGCGCAGAAAAGGAGATTTATTAATAATATGTATATAATCGGCCAAAAATACATCCTTTTACTCCTAAACTTCCTCGGCCTTAGCCTTCTAACTGTTATGTAGATGACAATGATAAGATAAACAATCAGGGATTCTTCATAAGAATTATTCATAACAAATTTTTAGCAAATCTCTTTATAAATTTATTTAACTATAACTCACCTTCAAATACATAAGCCTTTATAACGCTTCCGTCATTAACACCTCTAGCCATACCTACGGTATTATAGTAAGCCGTAACATAGCCTCTATTATCTAATGCTAATAAACCAACATTCCCCTTACCGAAAAGTGAAGTAATTTTATTCACTACACTTCTAACTGCGTCCTCTACGCTTAACCCCAGAGATACTAAAATATCGACTTCCTTTGCGGGGAGAACTTTAAGAATTATCTCACCGATCCCAGTGGAAGAAACTGCAACACGTTGAGTAGCATAATAGCCAGCACCGGGTATAGGTGAGTCCCCTACTCTTCCGGGTAGTTTACCGCTTATACCACCTGTACTTGTCCCCGCCACAAGATTACCGTCCTTATCAAGGGCTACAGCTCCAACAGTATCATGAGATAGAGTGCTATTCAAGGAGTTTAATGTTTCTTCCCCCCTTTTTCCCACTAATAACACATGCCTACCATCCCTCATAACTTTCAACGCCTCCCTTATGGGGTTTCTAACTTGAACTGAAGCGACAGCACCAAGCCTTAATGTATTCCCATGCATTATTCCGGCATCCATTTCTACTTCTCCTCTTGAGTTTTTAACACTCCCGATCCCCGCATCAAAAACTCCGCAGTCCTCCATATACGCTATTGCCTCAACTACAGCTTCAATAGCTGACCCCCTCGAAAACTCCTCATAACCCCTTTGAAGAGCCTTTATAATCTCATTTCTACCCTTTTCAGAATCCCTCTTATTCCAATCTCCCGCACCGCCATGAACTGCTATAACTGGGATTTTATATTTCATAAGGTAGAAAACGTGCAAAAGGCTTAAACGTTTTCTAACCGTGGGTTTTAAACCTTTTCACCATACAAAGTTATGAAGCTGTTTTTGTAAAAAACTAGAATAAGTTTTCCAATAACCCATCCCTTCCCAATATTATTTCGGGCACTACTGGTAGGTTAATTTTTTGGAAGTCCATTAATGATATTGGGACTTTGAATTCTAAACTCCCTATTTTGATAAATATCGTGTATCTCTTATTCAATGCACCGTTAATAAACACTAAATCGTAATACCTAGACTCCAAATCATTAAAGCAATACAATGCCGTCGCCAACAGTTTTCGATAAACCGTGAAGTTTATATACTTTGTATGAGAGTTTAATTACAATGCTGAAACCTAAGGAAGTGTGCCAAAAATTAGGAATATCATATCGCACACTACAGAGCTATGTTAAGAAAGGATACATAAAACCAGTAATACTACAGAGTAGAAAATGGAGGTTTAAAGAAGAGGACGTCGAAAGACTCATGGGAATTGTTAGGAAGAGGAAAGTAGTATTATACGCTAGGGTATCATCAAACAAACAGAAAGACGATTTGGCAAACCAAGTAAAATACTTGGAGGAGAACGTTAAAGAATACGACCAAGTAATAACTGACGTCGGATCTTCATTGAACATGAAGAGAAAAGGGTTCCTCAAGTTGTTGAGGATGATACTAAACAACGAAGTGTCAAAAATAGTTATAGCCTACCCAGACAGACTAGTAAGGTTCGGCTTCGAGATAATTGAGGAAATATGCAAAGCACACAACTGCGAGCTCGTAGTGCTAAATAAGGAGGACAAAACACCAGAGCACGAACTAATCGAAGATTTGACCTCTATACTAGTCTCCTTTAGCGGAAAGTTATATGAAATGAGGAGCCACAAATATGAGGAGGTGAAGAAATGTGTCGAAGAGCTTAAGGCTTAAATCGTTCCAACCGGAGGAGGAATACGTCTACCTAACGTACTCTCTGAAGAACGATAAGAAGGAGGAGAGCAAGATATTACTAGAGAACTACAGAATCCTTCTACACAAAGCTTTAGACTGGTTATGGGAGAGGGTAAAAGTTGAGAGAAAAGAAACGAAGAAAGGTAAGAAAGTCCTAACGAAGATCAAAATAACCCTGCCTAAGAAAAAGGAAGTGTACAAGAAGTTGAGGGATGAGTTAGAGAAAATCAACGTTTTAGCTTCACATTACGTTGACAAGGCAATAAGCGACGCT
>Ga0081474_121672_pt1 | contig 20924 bp, 40 predicted proteins | sample OneHunmetagenome_2_FD_70978 | JGI IMG/M metagenome (GOLD analysis project Ga0081474, IMG submission 70978) | Ferrous microbial mat communities from One Hundred Spring Plain, Yellowstone National Park, USA v2 (version 2) | ecosystem: Environmental > Aquatic > Non-marine Saline and Alkaline >... | reverse complement strand
CAGGACTCGACGTAATTCCCACTCGTCCAATACGTCTTCGGCCCAGCCACATACGCCCCAGTGATGCTGGTGGTGCTGGAGATGCTTGTCTCGTAGTACTGCACCCACGTCCAAGTCCCGTTGCTAATGATGAAGGTGAAGTAAACATTGCCGGCCGCCGCCGGCTCAACATCGCAATGCAGGTAATACTGGTAACTGCCAGTGGTTGGGCTGAAATAAGCGGAGGCAACGAACCCAGTGCCACTAATCGATGCATAACCACCAATCTTAACATTAGTGCTGCCGCTTATGGCGCTGAGCCCCGTTGGGAACCCATTCGCATCAGTCGCAGCAGTGCCATACTCAACAACCGTATAGTACTGAGTGGAGCCGCCGTATAATGTGGTCTCCTCCGCTGAGCTGTAGGTGACTTGGCTTGTACCGGGTAATTGCGTCCATGTGTTGGGGACTAGTGATGATGTGGTGGTGTATAGGTAAACGGTGGGGGTGGTTATGCTGTACGTGGCGCCGCTGCTCCCAGTGAGGGGGCTAGGAACGTGGCGCCCGTTAAGAGTAGAGTCGTGGCGTGGAGAGTCGTGGCTAATCCGAGGAAGAGGAATATAATTAATATTCTCCTCATCATGAATAAAGGATGATTTTAAGCTTATAAGCTTAACCGAACTTACTCGAGATCGATTTGGAGGAGGCGTAGTGGAATAATTATTTCTATGTTTTTACCCCTAATGTAAAGATTTCCCTCCCTTATTTCCTTCTTCCCTCCCTTAACCCTCATAACTTCTCCCTTACTCTAACTCTTCTGACGCCGTTCGGGAGATTCACCTCCACTAAGTGGACAGTGAATCCCCTCCCATTCTTGTTTTTAACAGTCCAACTCTTTATTTCCCGTCCCTCATACTCCTGTCCCTCTATTGTGACCTTCATGTGCTTCTCTTCCCTCGAGGCGATATATAAAGTCATCGCAAGGAAGCCGAAGAAGGCGAAGAGCGCGGCCACAGCGAAGAATTGAGGCGAAATCCAGAGCTTTGCCTCCCCCTCATCCTGATCATCCCCCTCCTCGCCACTCACTTCCTGATTATTTGCCTCCATATGTGTTTCTCCTCGTGGCGATATATAAAGCCATTGCTAGGCAGGCCCCAATCAAGACGGCAACAGCGAGTTGAGCCACGACCCCCTCCTCAACCCCAATCATGACCTGCTGCGGGGCTAGGGATTGATTCACCCCCACGCTTGGACTAATCCAGAGGAGGGGAGTCTTATTCATCATGATTGCGGTGATGGGGGTGGGGGTGCTTGGATTCATGGCGAGCGTTGGATTAGTTAAGTTAGTGGTGAGGGTGCCCACAGCGAAGGAGTGGGGGTAATCCCTTAACTGGACTGGGGAAGTAACGGTGCAATTAATGTAGAGGTAGCCGCAGGCGAAGCCATTGGTTAGAACCACGCCATGCAGTGGGGGGGAGTGAATCCCCATGAGGGGGAAAGTCGCGGGGCTGGGAAGCGGCACGAATTGTATTGGGGTAATGATGCTGATTAGGGCGGCGGCGAGGAGAATGGTGGCGGCGGCGAGGAGCCACCCCCTATCCACCCTAACCGCTAGGCTGGCGCCGGCGACCGCGAATGGGGCGAGGTAGTAAGTGAAGGGGGCTGAGTAAATGGGGCTAACCATTAAGAGGGGGGCAATAATCAGCATCACGGGGATCCACGCATCCCTGTTCAGGAAGGCGGGGAGGACTGGGGCCGTGGCCAGCACGCTGAGGAGGACTAGGAGTGTGAGGGGGCTTAAGTGGAGTGGGGTGTAGAGGGGGTTCCCAATAATGGTGCTGAAGGCTTGGCCGGGGATGTGTGCGTAGCCCCGAGCCGCAGATAGGAAGAATGCGTCGAATACGAGGAAGAGGGCTGAGGAGAATAGGACTGGGAATTCCTTGGTGTACTCCCCGCCGTTCAGTATCTTATTAAGGATGCTGCCCACGGCTAGGGCTGCAGCGATGTATGCACCCACGTACTCTATCCCCATGAATCCGAGGAGCATTATTGGGAATCCCCACGCATCATTCCTCCGAATGAGGAGCGCGGCGCCAATGGGGGCGAGGATGACCCATAAGTAATTCTCGGGCGATGGGGCGAGGAGGATGGGGGGCAGGATGAAGAGGAGGATGGGGAGGTTGGGATCCAGCCTCGAGGCCGCTAGCCCCACCACCAAGTAATAAATCCCCCACCACAGCATGAAGGCGGGGAATGGGGGGAGCAGGGAGAGGGGGGCAGTAATTAATTGCGTGAATGCGGCGTGCTCAACAAGTAGGGGAATGCCTGGAATGATTGTGCCCCCCAATAAGTCCCCATGCATGATCGAGGCGCCGGCCTGATACATCGTCGCCCAATCCAGGAGTCCCCCATTGGGGGAGTACTCCAATGCCTTGAATATCATCGCTATCACGGCGAACTCAAGCAGGCGGCGAAGCCTCACGCTCCTCACCTGAAGATTGGCTCCTCAATTATTATCTTAATTACTATTATTATGAGGAGCGCGGCGCCGGCGCCTATCAGCGTCGTGGCTAGGGATGAGTATAACGCATCGCTCTGCGTAAGAATGGTGCATGTCTGAATCGTTTCGCTTGCCTGCGTCGTGGTCACGCAACTATTGCCCGCCACGTAGTACGCATTCGCCGCAATTAATCCGCCAATTAGGATCGTTAACACGGCGAGTAGGGAGGCCGGCACCTCTTCCCGCTTCCTGCTCAGGAAGTAGAGGGAGGCGAGTAGGGAGGCGAATCCAAGCACGACGAGGGCAATCACATCCATGGAATCAGGACTGATGCAAGAAATAAAAAACTATCTTTTTAATGGGGAGAAGGGGGAGGGGGAGGGATTTACATTAATGGGGAGGCCCTGGCCTTTACCTGCTCAAGGAAGGCCTTTATGCACTTCTTCCTCTCCCCCCTTGGGGCATTGGCCTCGCAGTACTTTACGGCCTCCCTAAACACCTGCTTCCATTGTTCCCGGGTGAACCCGGTTTTCCTGTGCTTTGTTCTGTAGTACGCCATGAATCATAACCGCACACCGTATTTATAAAGGTTCCGGTTAATCAGCGAAGGGGCTGCGGAGCTGCCTTGGATCCAGCCCCACGGCATTCATGTATGTGAACGTCATCTTTAGGGAGGAGTGCCCCATTATGCGGCGCAGCACCTCGGGATTCATGCCTCTCCAGAGCGAGTATAAAGCGAAGCCGTGCCTCAACTCATGTGGGTGAACATTGGCCTCCCTCTTCACGAGCCTCCAGGCATGGGTGGGGCTAATGTTGAATAACTTATTGTGAATACCATTCCAAACAATGTAATTATTCAGGATTGGGGGGAACCACTCCGGGAGCGGAACCACTCGAGGCGGGTGGCCCCTAACCTTCTCAGTTATTATGGTGACTAGGGGCGGGTTCCCATTTAACTCGAAATCCATGACCCGGAGGCCGGGGGAAGTGGGGGAACCAATCACCTCCCCAAGCCTAGCCCCAGTCACCCCAAGCGTCAACACCAACATACAGGGAAGCACCGCCTGCCTACTACACCTCCTCCTACTCTCATTAATGATGTTAACAAATGAATTAAGAGTGATCACTCCCCACCACCACCCCCACTCCCTCCCCCTCGCTCGCCTCCTCAAGGATTGCCCGCGCCGGGTCATTGGGATCCATGTACTTGCTCAGCACCGCCATGAGTTGATTGGCCTCCTCCACATGCCCCTCCTCCCTCAATAACTTAACCATGATGGCTAGGTACATGCTCCACACTGGATTCCTCGCCGTGAGTATGGCGTGCTCCAACCCACTGAAGCCCCCGCTCCTCAACACTTCATGCCTCCCCAGGAGAATCATTCCATAAAAACCAAGCGCGGCGCCAATGAGAATGAGGGGGAGGAGAAGGGAAGCGAGGGGGGAGCCGCGCACCGCAGCAATCGCGCTAAATATTAATGTAAGTAATTGAACTATCCACCCCCCATACTTTGAGTAGCCATATTGATACTCAAGGATGAGGCGGCGAACATTCATAGCCTCCTCACCGTTCTAATTAGGAAGGCGAGGACGAAGAGAATAATCAGCACAATGATGAGCACCCCGAAGACTTTGCCTAAGATAACCATTAAGTTAAGATTCGCCGGGGAAACCGCTACCCCAATCGCCGTGAGGAGGAGCAGAGTAATAGCTAATAAAATAATAAGAGTATTTGGCCTACTCATTCTTCTCGCCCCCCTCCCCCTTCTTCTCCTCCTTGCCCTTCTTCTCCTCATTAATTATGGGGATATTACCGTAGGCCCTGGCCTCCCCCAACCTGTTTTGCGGAATCATTGCACCAACTGCGGCCACCCCCATTAATATCCTCGCGATTTCGCTCGGCAATGCGGGGGAGTACTTATGAAAGAGGGCGGCCTTCTCAACCCCCCTCACGCAAGCCTCCTCATCCCCCTCAAAACACGGCCTAGTCAGCTCATTAATGATCTCGCTCGCCCTCCTCAAAGCGGAATTAACCAGCGTGGCATATAGGGCAGGTATCGCCTCCGATTCACCCCCATAGGGAAGCGGGATGTAGGGGACGGGGTTGCTCCCCATGGCTTGGCTAATCACGTAATAAATGAGGTTCATGGCCTCGCCCGCGCCGTGGGACTCAACATCAACCTCTTGGCCATGCGGCATTATTTCCTCGGCAGCGGCCTTAGCCATGCTTGGATCCACGGCCAACCTATTGAATGAGAGCATGAGTATCCACGAGGAGGGAATTATAAAAACCCTATCCCCCATCCCCCTCATCAATTCCATAAGGAAGAATTGGGGGCGAAACCTCCCATTATAACCCAAACAATACAAACAATAACAATGAAAGAATTAAACCATGCCATGAGAGAAAAATTACACGAGAATCCCCAAAAAAGGAAAAAGGAAAAGGATTGAATTAATGCCGGGAAACGAATTACGAGTTATCCTCGGCCTTCACAACCTTGAAAACTAAGACGTAAGTATCATTATCCATGCGATTCAACCGCATGGGTATTATGAAATCGCCGGGGCCCAGGACTCCCTTCAGATACCTGTAACTACCCCACATCACTTCATTTAACTTGACCACCTTCCTTTCCAGATTGATTTCCTTCTCAGGTGTTTCGGACTCGGATGTATTTGCCTGCATAATTATGGTAAAACTCACTAATTTATAAATATTACTATTATGAAAATCAATTAATTAGAAACCACTGTGGAGTTGCTGAGTTAAGCGATGGAGCTAAATTCACCCACTTCCTGAATCAATTATGAGCTGCATGCGTATGCCGAGGGTGCGGATAAAGAGCATTAGGGAGGCGTTAATGGATAAGGCTGCACCCGCGGCCCAATGCCTCCCAGTCCTAGCACCCATCCTATCCAGGCACTATAATTTAAGCACGGAAGTGAAGGCGAACACCATCATGTACGCGTACCTCCACCTCAACTGCGTCTCAACATTCGGCAAGCACCCCCCAATCAACAAAGAATTACTATATAATATTATAAGTAATGAGGACGCGGTTAATTGCTTGGGCGGCGGGAGAAGCATTGAGGAGAATTGCATCCATAAAATAATGAAGATACTCACGGCTGCCGGGATACAGGTCAATCACGACGATATTTCACGGAGGTTTAATGAGGCTGGGGAATTATCGCCGTCCCGCCCGCTCCGGGCAGCCTTCATCCTAGCACTCATGAAGCGGGAGAAGTATGGGGAACTAAAGCTGAAGGATATTTGCAGGGAATTCAACGTGGCGCCAACAAGCGTTAGGAACGTGTTGAAGAGGATGCCTCCTCCATTAAGGCCATCCAGGGATTAGCGGGGAGGGGCCGGTAACCCATTAAGCGCGGCAATGCTCCCGGCACGTACCTGCCCTCATCATCCTCAATAATCCTCGCATCAATCCCGGGGAAGGGGCTGTAGGGGAACCAGGCTAAGCCCAATTCCTCCGCGACTCCCCGAGGCCAATCACCCACGGGGCCGGGGCTCATTAAGCGGAGGAGGAGGCCCCACTTCCCACCAGCGGAGAGGAGGAGGCCGCCAACCCTCTCCCTCACCCTCCTTACCTGCTTCTCCTCCCCCCATAACCTAATTATTGGAATAAAGACGGGGCGAGACCTCTCCTCCCCATCAAAAAGATAAATGGCGTCACTGACTAGGCACTTTTTCCATGAAGCGGCCCTACCCCCATCCATACATGCAGGGGAGAAGCCATGCGCCTCAGCAATTGGGGAAACCATTATGTGAAGCGTTTTTGCGTACTCCATAAATTCATAACGAGTTAGGGTTTTTAATTTTTTCCCGAAAAATGAAAATGTAACACCTCATACCAAACCATGCTGGTTCTTGAGTGAAAACCCTTTTCCCCTCCCGAGTCGTAAAAAGATGCCACTAACAGCAAATCACGGCATGGACAAAAACAAAATAGTGAGTTGAGTAATCAGCAAATGTTAGGTTGATAAAAGTAAATCCCCCTCCTAGATTTCAGTAAAATGATGCGGCTTTATATAGAGGCTCAGCCATTCTCTATATATAAAAGTGTGATTCAGTTTATTATTAAAAACAATGACTTCTCTCTTATATAAAACCTATATAGATATATATTCGTTATATAAATACGTAATACGGGCGTAGAATCCTGGTATGACCTGGTATGACCTTCCCGGGGGGCGCCTATAGGCAGAGACCAAAATATATGTTTCGTATTTAAGTAATATATCACTTGATCTATAACTAACATTTTATTTACTTATAGTATGGATTTATGGACACGCATTAATTTCTTTCCTATGGTTGGAAAAAACAGTATTGGAGGCGTATTTATTTATATAGGGGATGGCGGTTTATGTATAGATTATAGAAAATTGGGCTTTCCTTAAGCGTTTGTTGTGAGTGCCTTTATATTTATAGCATGGGTTTATGGACAAATATTTATTTATAGTATGATATAGGTTAGGATATGTTCAGTTTTCCTTTTTGTAGTTTTATATATAGTTTATGTAGTGGTATGACCTGGTATGACCTGGTATGACCTTCTTTTTCCTGAAATTCGGGGGGGGGGGAAGGTCATACCACCCCCTCCAGGTCATACCAGGATGACTCATTCCATTTAATATTTAATTTTTATGGACAAAGTTAAGTTTTTCCCCGCCACAATTCAATTAAATATTTTTCGTGCCCCTACTTCAGCGGAATGCTCCCCTCGTTTTTCTCGTTAGGTATAAATATCACTCAAATATAGGGGATATATGCAAATCAATACAAGGAAGAAGGTCACAACAATCAGGGTGAGTTATGAGACGCTGGCGAGGTTGAAGGAGGCCAGGCACGCGGATGGCCTCGATAATTACTCCATGGAGGACTACATCTTATTCCTACTAGTTGAGAGGAGCCGCCATGGAGTACAGGTACATTTGTGATGCGGCGCACTTTCAGAAGTATCAGGAGCCAGTGGATGCCCTACTCATCGCTGCTTACCTAATTGAGCTCTCGTTTGGGGTTTACGGCGTAGTGTCGCTGCTGGGGGATGCGGCGAGGGATGCAGCGAAGCTCCCCATGGTTAGTGAGGTCATGCAGCGAATCAATCAAACCCTCTCCACTACCCTCATTACGCAGTTGGCGGATGGGGTGCCGCCGGGCGAGGCGAGGCTCAAGCTCTACCTGGAGGCGCTCCCAGAGGAGTTGAGGGGGAGGGTTAAGCCAATTATTGATAGGGAGGCGAGGGAATGCATGGAGCTGAACATGAGGCTCAGCGAGCTAAATGTGACTGATGTCACCATGATTCGTAAAGCGGATGGCGTCCTATTCAAGGTCACTGTGGATGTTGAGAATGCCCCCCTCCACAGCGGCCCCATAACGGTGGCCCTCAAATACAGAAAAAAATGGCTAAACATTAAGCCGTTGAGGACTGTTTTATTGCCTAGCAGGGTTCACATCATCAATGATGATAATGATTTAGCGGCCTTCACTTCAATGGTTGAGAATAGGGCGGTGGAGGACGTGGTTGATGAGGAGGTGGAGAGGATGAAGGCGGATCTATTCACCATGTTGAGGAGCGGGGGCGGCTGCGTCCCCATTGAGAAGGCGGCGAGCGGGGACGATAATATGATCATACTGGATGGGGATTCCCTGATCCTTCCCCCCATTGTTAGGGCGAAGATGGCTTTAGCGCTTGGGGGAACCAGGGCAAGCGCGCTTAAGAAACTCGTTAGCCGGAGGGGGGGTACGTGGTATGCCCGCTGCAGGGATGGGGAGGAGAGGTGCATTAAAATCCCCTCCCGCCTCATTGAGGAATTGCTGGGCATTAGCGCTAAAATGTTTTGTGATAGCATGACGCCGGAGGAGTTGGATGATGAGGTAATCACGTGATGGAGTTGGATTGGGATTGGTTTAGAAGGAGGAGCGTTCGCTTAATCCTTGGGCCCCCGGGGACTGGGAAGACTCAATCCCTGGTTCAATGGTTCTCCCCCAACTCCCTCCTCATAACGTTTAACGTGAGTGCGGTGGAGGAGGCGAAGAGTAGGGGGGCAGTTGCCTCCACGATTCATAGCCTCGCCGTGCAGGCAGCGAGGAGTGAGGGCTACTCCCTCCCTGGAACGGGGAACGCCGACATCATGATTAACGTATTGAGGGCGAGGATTGCGAGGAGGCATGGCCTCCCATACAGCCTGAATCCCTTCTATATAAGGAAGGGCAATAAGTTATTTCATTACTTTGATTACGTTATTCATAGGTGGGGGCGCTCGGGGCTGGATCACGTGAAGCCGGCTCCCCGGGCCATTATGCTGGAGTACCTGGAGAGGTTGGAGAGGGATAACACTATTGATTTCACCACGGCCTTCCTCCACGCGAGGGGATTCCTCCATAATGCCTCCCGGCTCTTGATAGATGAGGCCCAGGACTTGAGTCCAACCATGTGGCGCTTCATTATTGAGTCATTTGATCCCGAGGATGTCATTATTGCCGGGGACGATGATCAAACCATTTATCATGAGCTCCACGCAGCGGATCCAAGCATTTTAGGGGAGGTATCGAAGTACGCTGAGGTGAGTGTCCTCCAGGAGAGTAGGAGGGTGCCGAGGCGAGTCGCCAGCATCGCGGAGAGAGTGATTGCCCCAACCCGGTTACTTCCCAAGGCTTGGAGGCCGCGGCCTGCGGAGGGGGAGGTGGAGGTCATTAATGGCTTAGTTGATGGCGCGATGCGTGAGGTGGGGCTGGGGAGGAAGGTATTCGTCGTGGCGAGGACGAATGAGGTGGTTCTCCTGGCCCTACACGCCTTCCTAATGCGTGGAGTGATTCCGGGAGTAATGAAGAGGCCGGAGCCCCCGATCCTCCGAGCCGTTAGGGAGTACATCGCTAATGGGGAGGCCAGGGTCATGGGGAGGAGGAATAAGGCGATGCTGCGGAGAATCATTAACACGGTGAGGGAGAGGAGGGAGGAGGAGGTGCTGGGCCGCGGCGTAATTACTGCCCCCATCATTGTGGACACGGTTCATCAATTCAAGGGCAGGGAGGCCGATAGCGTGATCATAATTAACGCCACATCCTCCAGGATTAGGAATGTTAATCACGACGCCGAGCGCCGCCTCCTTTACGTGGCCATTACGAGGGCCAAGGAGAAGTTACTGATTTACACCCCGCCCAAGATGAGGAAGTGGTTCAACGCCTCCCTCCCCACACTAACGACGTGAATTATTAATTTAATTCTTTAATATAAACGAAAAACTTAAAAATCAATAAGCAATAAGATAGGTATGATAAAGAAGTACTACGTGTTATACGGCTATAATTCACTCATGTTGAGGTACGAGATAACGGTTGGGGAGGGGGATTTAGAGTTAAAGGAAGTGATTAGGCACGTCATTAGCATTGATTCAAGAGAGTTAGGAGAAATCCAAGAATTCGAGAGGGAGGCGGAGGAAAAAGAGAAGGAACTAGAGGGAAGAGCGTCGGAGTTGAGAAAAATAATTCAAGAACTAAAGGGAAAGGAATACGAACTCATCACGTGCGAAGATGATAGTGATTATTGTTTTGATGATGCTTCATGAGGCGAATGATTAAAAATAATTCTAAATAGTTTTTTATTCCCCTCCCCCTCTTTATTGGTATGAGTGAGGGGAATGACTTAGTTCAGAGGAGTGATTTAGTCCTCATGCAGTTGCTCGCACGTTCGCTGCAGCATGGGGGTAGGGATTTGGGGAATTTCAGCACCGTGATGAGCGGGGAGAGCGAGGCGATGAGTGCCCTCGATGCCCTTCATGAGGCGATTGCTCGGGGGCTAGCCATTAGCAGTGGGAGGATTGTGTTGATTGCGAACCCCGAGAAATTCATGATGGGTGACCTAAACATTGAGTGGAGTCCAGGCAAGGACGCCACGCTCATCATTGAGGGGGAGGATGCGGGAGTCGCCGTACAGGTAAGCATTACTAACGTGAAGATGGGGGATGGGAAGGTAAGCGCCCTAACCCTAACCCTAACCCCCTTCAAACCAATAAAGAAGAAGAAAGACAAAGACGAAGAAGAAGATGAGGAAATCCTAGAAGAATGATTACCAATAATTCATAAAATAACTCAATTTAATAAAAACAAAAAATTTAAAAACTAGTAATTACATAGTTTTCTCGACCCGAATGCAAAATCAGGAATGTGTAAATAAGTTGGAGGAGTTAACCCGCATATGGTTCGACCCCATTACGGGGGAGGCCAATGCTGCCCCCATTACGGGGAGGGAGGTGGCCTTCAAAAAGCAGGTGATTGTGTTGAATGCGTTCCCCGTGAATGCCTTCGCGGGGAAAAACGCCACAATTAGAGTAATGCATTGTGGTAATCTCGATAAAATCATTGATTTAGTGAAGGCAGTGATTAACAATAATGCGGCAATAAATTACATCTCTCATGACTCCACTGCCAAAGCGTTGGGGCTTACCCCCAATAAAGGGCTATACGCCTACAGGGATGGAGACGTATTGTTAATATTCACTTTGAATAAGCCATTAAGGAATGCCCCAGATATTCAAGTCACCACGAGCGACCTAGATGTTTACCTAGCCATCCCTGTGGAGTAAAAAATAAATTTATTTCTTTCTTTATTTTTTCTTTTTTAATCATTCTTCTAGGGTTTCCTCCTCATCTTCGTCTTTCTTTGCTGAGTTCAATACACGATCCATTTGTTTTATATGATAGTCGAGTGCAACGACGAAGGTATTAAGTATGGTGGCAAATATGCCTGATATTCCTAATGTGATCTTAAATACTTCATTGAATGAATGAGTATTACTTAGATAAATTGATTTTTCTGGGTCAGGTAATGAATTCGCAATGTACTTGGTTAACTCCTCATCGCTCCATGATAAGGCATTATCTGTGCATTTCACCGTATTCTCTAACTCATCGTTTGAACACAGGTTTATAGCCAACTTCCTAACCATATCCATGATTTTTTCCTCTTCCTCCCTTCCCCCTCTTTGCTTTGTACTCATTATAAAAATAGTATAATGCTATTTAAAAAAATCTCCGTATCCAATCCATTATTAGTGAGGACGGTAATGATAATCCATGTTTTTCCTCCTTCAGCCTCAGCCTGTCTGGGAATGGGGCTATTAATGCGGCTGTGCCCCTCACCACGTCGCCAACATCAATAATGCTCACGGCTGCGTAACTAGTCATGTTCAGCAACGCGCTCCTGAGCCTAACCTCCAGCTCCTCCCTCCCCACTTCCCGTGCCTCCCCATCCACCTGCATGACGAGCGTGCCCGGCACCGGTTGAAGAATGCCGGGGCCCGGCGCCGCATCCCTCACCGCCTCCATTGTGCAGGTAATGGTTGCGACCTTCATATGCGTATCGGGGCGCATGAATCGCCTAGCATTAATCGCCGCCGATAACATGAGGAGGTGGGGCGTGGGTAGTGGAGGCACCTTAGGCCTCACCTCGCCGCGGCGAGCCTCCGTAACAGTCACGAAGCACTCATTGATTTTCCCCCACATCCCCTTCTCGAGGAGGAGGACGCCAAGCATTGCCCTAGCCTTCTCATGCATGGGTGGGGGTGGGATTGAGACATAAAAAGCCTACTCCATCCTCGCCTCTTCCTGGCTGCTGATTAGGCTTAGGAGCGCGGTTATGCATGAGATGTGAATCCATGCCGCTCTCGCCAAGTCATCCTCCCCCCCATTAATGCAGTTGAGGAAGGCCTCCCTCGCCGAATCCCCATGCAGGTCAACCCTAATCCCAAGAATTGGATTATTATAAATGATTCCCTGCCTCAAAATATCCTTAACGAACTTGCTCCAAAACGGGTCATTATCCACGACTGACGCGATATTAATGGCGGTGGGCTCAAAAACCGCTATAATCCTAGCCACGTCCGCCATGTTTAGATCCATATTCCTAATGCTGCTCATTAAGTCCCCGAACACGCCTCTAACCATTGTTATGCTGAGGCTCGCCCTCTTAGTCACGCCTCACCACCACATGATTCCCGCATAGCCCTCCTAATTAATCTATCTAATTCCCTTGGGGGGAGAAACATTGCGGCCACGTTCTTCTTGGCCTCCTCAACCGCCTCCTCAACCCTCGGGGGGAGAGTGTAATCCACCCTCCAGGGAAAAATGATGCACCTCTCCCTATGCTTAATATTCCCCCCCTTATCAACGTATGAACCCCGCTCACATGCCCTAGTCACTACCCTACCATTACTGACGTGCTTCCGCACCATGAGGGAATGCTCCGGCCTAATCCCGGTTAACGGTTTTTGTAGGGTTATTACAATTAGGTCGCTGAGGGATCTATGGTAGCGCGTTAAGTTGCTCCAGAATGCTTGCCCCATTGATGACTTATAGAGGGAGAAATAGGATGGAATGGCATCATCCAGGAAGAGAATGGGCCTCTTCTTCCCGCAATTAATCGCGGAGTAAAACATGTGCAGCAATTCATGGAAGGCAGTGGGGTGGTTCCTCAGAATCAATTCCTGCGCCTCCCCATATGAAACCCCTAACCTGCTTATGATGAGGAGGGCTGAGATGTAGTAAGCCAGCGTTGTTTTCCCGGAGCCCGGGGCACCAATGAAGGCCAAGTTAAGCGGCCCCCTCTTAGCTATTTGCTCAAGATCGTTAACAAAGTTATCCCTATGTAACCACTTCATTGGGGCCGGCCATTCATTATAGGACATATGATTAGAAAAAGCCCTACCCTTAAAAATGCTGGGGTCTGGTTCCCCCTGTAAATCCACGTTATTTTCACGAGGAAATCAACATGGAGCCGGCGCCCGGCTCGCCTCAACGATGAATTTATTAATCTGCTCACGAGGGGTTTGAACGTGCTCACTCAAAAAACTGTGAGGGAGAGGCGGGAGTACATCATAAAAACAATAGCTAAATACATCACTACGCATAGGGACGGAAGACACGGCCTCAAGATTAATATAGCATCGATAAGAAACGCGTTGCCGCATCAATACCAGGGAATGAGTAGCTTCATTGGTGGAACCCTTCATAGGCTCGCCATTATTGGGTACTTGAGGGAGCCGGCGACCAATAGCAAGAGTTACTATATGCCGCCCGACTCACCCCTCAATAAGAGGAGCGAGGAGGAGGTGCAGCAAATAATTAGGATGGCGGCATACATGACTGTGCGGAGGGTGCCTAAACCAAGCGAGGGAAACCCCGAGGCCCAACTCCTCCTGACACTCATGAAAAGCATTGCCGCGGCGGAGGCCGCTGGAATGACTGAGGTGAAGCATGCCTTAATGAGGGCGCTGTGGGAGGCTATTCATGAGGTGGAGGCGAAGTGGCGTGCCCTTGATTCCCCCATGGCGATTGTGCTGGAGGAGGCCCGTATCCAATTAAAGAGCAAGCGGCTTTGGGAGGCGGCTCAAACGCTTCAGAAACTGGGGGAAATGAATGTACTCGAGTAGGATGCTTAGATTCGTGAAGGATTATAGGGGGAATAGGCCGCGTGCCATGCTCACCATGGTTGAGGCAGGCATTAAGTACCCCCACTTACTTAGGTTGGGGAGATTGGGGCTCCTCGCCGCGCTTGGGAACCTCTTCGGCTTCCCAATCCATGAGCGGGGCGGGGAATTAATTGATGCCCGCGGAGCCCCCCTCCCCAAGACCAGGGATTGGAACCTAATTAGGGCAGCAATGATTAACGCCGAGACTCCCCTAATCGATTGGAGCGAGAACCCAATGACTAGGAGCGGGGCGCAATTAGTTAGGGGTGACCCCCCAATGCTTAAGTTGGGGGGCCACATTATTGAGGGGGAGTGGGGCGAGTTTGGGGGGGAGTGGGTTGAGTGGGGCGCGGTGAGGAATTTATGGCCGAGCCCCGGGAGGGGCAGGGTTCTCCACGTTGGGAGCGGGGCTGGGGTTAGCGCCGCCATCCTGAAGATGCTTGGCTACGAGACTCATTGCGTCGATACTCATCGAAGCACTGCTTTACTGGATGGGGAGCCGGCCTGCGATGAAATGATTATTAAGGAGTTCCACGCATTGCGGGATGCGAGTATGATTGATGATTATGATTTGCTCGTGATGGATTGCGAGGGATGCGAGTGGGGCCTCCCCCATCCCCGCCTCCCCCACTTCATTGAGATCCACCACAATGCAGCCATGTTAACAGCGTACCTGGGGAGGGGGGACATCATTATATATGTCCCGGATGAGGGGGTTCACCTAGTCATGGGGTGGGGCAGGAAATGAATGCTAGGAATCAATTGATTGTTTTGGGGGGAGTGGGGCCGCTCATGCGGAGGGCGAGGGGCTCCTTCTTCTCCACCACCTTCACAATAGTCGCCAAGTACATGGAGAGGGATTGGGTTGGCGGCCATCAACTCTTCAACGCCGCCCTCCAACTCCTCGGGGCATCAACGACGAGCGGGAATAGGATTCACTTCATTTTCAGGAGGGGGAGCGAGGCTTGGAACGTGGCGCATGGGGGGGATTGGGCTAGATTCGTGGCGGAGAAATTAATGCTGACCCGCGTGCCCCCCGCTCCGCTCCCTGAGGAGATTAGGGGAGCGAGGGAGGAATTGCTTAGGAATGGGGTCTTGAGTGGGCAAGACCTCCGCCGCCTCCTGAATATCATGGATGGGAGTGGGTGGAGGATCCACGCGCTTCGCTTTGCAGCGACTGGGGCCGCTGACGCAATTGATGTTGGCGGCCTAATCCTAGTGCGGAGGCCGGGCGTGGAGACAATAATGCGCCTAGTCAGGATTGGGGAGGAGATGGTGGAGAGGGCGCTCGCCTCCCCAGCCTAGGGTAGGGTTTTTATGGGGGAATCCCCGCATTGATTCATGGCGGAGAGGAGAAGCGGTTCAATGATTGATGTTCATTATGAGGAGTGCATTACTGGGGCCTTCCAATTATTGAGCACGAATAAGGGCCAGGACTCCCCGATTAATCACTCCGTGAGGGAATTCGTTGATTTCTACCTGCTTCCCCTCGCGAGTAAATGCATGGCACTCATGGAGCCCCACACCATCTTGTTGAGGGAGTTTTATGAGAAGGTATTGATTCAATGCATGAGGAGGGAGGGCTTGAATGCGAGCGATGATGCGTTAATGGCTGTTAAGAGTTGCGTGAACGGTAAATTACCTAAGCGCGACCCAGTCACGCTCGCGGAAACCGCCTCCCTATACCAAACCCTAGTCAATGAGTGCCTAGTGCCTGCACTGACTTGCGCCCATAGCGCGGGCACGGAGTTCGGCCTCGCGAGGAATTATGGGCAACCAGGCTAATCCGATAGGGTTAAAAATCCAGTAATGAATTTATATGCATGTGGAGGGATTGGGCATTATTCATAATAAAGTTCAGCATTGCCATGAGCGTGGCTGATTTAGCCCTCGTCATCGTCTTGATTGGGTCGGGGATTAATGTGCCTCCCCAGCTCTACTTTGCGCCGAACATAGCCGGTAACTCCTTCATGAATGCCTTGACTAAATTAGCTGCGGAGAGCAGTAGTAATTATATTCATGTAGATGTTATTTACTTCTTCTTCTACGTCATCCCATCCGGCCTATTATTCGCCATTACTAACTTGGGTTTCGGCGTCATCGCCGGCTTCCCCCTCATGGTGTGGAACATCGCTAACCTTCTCAATGCCCCCCTGCCGGACACCGTTGCGTTCCTATCCATGGCCATCGCGTTCCAGTCACTGACCTGGGTTTACTTGATTGATTCCCTGATTGGTTGGCTATTCATTGGGAGGACAATGCATGGAGAGGCGGGCGATTAATGAGGGTCAGCAGCATCCTCATCTTGGATGCAGTGATGCTTTTATTCCTCATTGTGCTTAATTACCTAGTCTACATCGCTAACCTAAGCATTGGCATGCTTTTCCAAGTGACTGGTGCCCCGCCGGCCCCCGTCGCAGACCTCGGCAAGTACCTCTACCTAGGCATTTACGCCATGGCTGCAGTCCTAGTGATAGGCACGATTTATTATATTTTCACCGCGATTAGGGGTGAGGAGTAGTGAATTGGGGAACCAGGCTGGCCTACATAATCATGTTCATGGCGATAAGCATGGTTATAACCATTATCCTAATCTTTGCGCAAATCATTAATAATGAGCTATATGCCGCGACTCAAGGCATCGCTAACTCAATGATGAATGATGGCTTGCCCGCCTCCATAGTGACGAATCCCAGTCAAATAGATGGGATTGGGCCAAGCACGTTCACTGGCGGAATTAACCTCCTCTCCTCATTCCTATCCCTCGCGGTTCCCATAATCATAGTCATCATAATAGCCATATTGATGTATAGCGAGAGGCGTTAACGAAAACATTAAATTCAACCGCGTTATTACCACTCATGCAGTCAATACATGTATGGATCCCCCTACTCGTTATTGGCTTAATTATCCTAATTATTCCGCACCCAGTTCAGGCCCAAATCCTCACCGCGAATACCACGGTTAAGATCAATGTAACTAATGGTTTCCACGCCATTATGCTGGGCAACCTCATCGTGAACCTAATCGCTAGGCCCATTAACTCGAGTTACGTTAATGTGACGGTCATCAGCAGGTACCTCATTAATGGGAGCGCGGCGCCAATGGATTTCCAGGTAATTGAGACGAATTATAACTCGACGACGGGAGTCATAGATAAATTAACGGTTACCTGGATAAACACCACTAATGCCCCCACCGCGAGCCAAGTAATACTGTGGAGCCCCATGGCTAACTCAATCACGTGGGACGCATACTACCCAAGCCAAAAACAGTGGATTCCCGGGTATAATCAGTACCTCGTTACGCCAGTGACAATGCCGATAATCACTCCCCCCGCCTCGCTCTTGGCGGCGGCTCCCCTCATCTTCCTGGCCATAATGATTGGAGTGGCGGGGAGGCACAAGCCGAGGGATGCGGGTCTGGGGCTCCTCGCGGTTGCAGTGTTCGGGGTCTGGGTCATGAATCTCCTGGGCCTCGGCCTAGCCCAAATATCGGAAATAACCATTATAGCCGTATTCCTCGGCGCCGTGCTCGTGGGCCTCGGCTCAAGAAGGTAATGATGGCCCCCTTTGGGGCATCCATAGGCTTTATAAATACGTGGGGAAATCCTCGTGCCTTACTTTATAAATACGTGGGGAAGTCCATGTGAAAAATTTTTAAAGGGATGAGGATATGAAAGAATCATGGGATTCAGCGGAGTGAAATCGGGGACTAGGGACGTGGTTGACCTAGTCGTAATGGTGCTGATAATAACGATAGTCGCCGCCATCGGTTACTACATAATCGGTGCCCTAAATAATGGCGGAATAACTGTTCCAGCGCAGGCAAACCTCTTGTCACCAGTGACCTCGCTGTTCGGAAGCATTGGAAACATAATCGGCATAACAATACTGATATTCTTCATAGTGATAATGATAAGGCTGCTAATAAACGCGCCAAAAGAATCAGAACTCTAGCCCCCATCCCCCCAAAAACACTTAAAACAACCCCTCTTCCCTTTTTTTCTTTCTTTTCTACTGTAATTAGTTTTTTAAAATCATATGGTAAGAAGAGGTTTTATAAACATATAAGCAATAGATTTGACCCATATGCGGCGGGTAAATAAATGGGAAGCGGAACGGTCAAAGGAAGAGAAAATAGATATATCCATGCGTCCGATAGAGATAATGAGTTTCGCATGGGAAGTGGCAAAAGAATCATTGCTTTCTTCATGGATAGATGAAATAGATGGAAAAATTGAGGAAGAACGTAAGGCTCGTGGAGATGATACGGTGACTGAATTAGATGAGATAAATTATGCAAAGGAAGTATCAAAAATAATACCACGGTCATGGCATAAGGAAATATTACAAAGAGCAGTTATAGCCTATTATAGGAAGCATGGATTAACATATGGTGATGGTAATGAGTGAAAGGAAGAGCGTGGAATGGGATATAACTGTGTCATTTAAGGCGGAGGATATGTTGAATTTAGCGCTAGAGTGGGTGGATGAAAGGAAAGGTATTACGCATGATTATCTTGTTTGGGCTAAAGAATTCATAGAAAGAAAGCGAGGGGAAGGTAATATATCGGATAGCGAGAAAATATTGTTTTTAATTGCTGTCACATCATACATGAAATCATCAGTTTTGCGGAGTATTTTATTGCATACATTAGAGACAGTGATAGGTATTAATGATGAGTGAGACCGAAAAGCGAATCGTTGAATCGCCTTGTTGTTGGAGTGGGGGTCAGACCGAAAAGGTTATATTTCTTTTCTTGTGTTTACCATTATGAGTGAGGCTCTGGAGGCGGAGGAGGTTCAGGAGGCGGCGAGGGAGACGCAGGACCTCATCAAGAATAGCGTGAATAGGATTTACGCCATTGCGGCTAAGCACGTCAAGGCATGTGCCCACAATAGCGACGGCATCTCCTCCCTCCTTGAGTGCATTGATTCCGTGGAGGAGCCCGCGATTAGGGAAGCAAGTCGAAAAATAGTGCTTGGAGTAATTAATCAAAGCACTGGCCTCCAACTTGATTGGAGGGGTGCAAAGGAGGCGGCTGAGGAGGGGGAGCTGGGCGACCTAATAATTGAGAGCGCCGGCTAAAAAAGCGGGATTTGTTTTCTTTCCTCCATTAACCCGAGCCTAATTAGGTACCGCACCGCCTCGCTCCTGGAGGGGGCTATGCCCCTCTTGACTAATTCATCCACTTCCTCCAGGAGTGGCTTGGGTATTTTCAAGTTTATTTGTATCATTCCATCCTTATTTATTCGTGCCATGTTTAGGTAGTTATACAGTAATATTTAAGCATTTCGAAAAGGAAATACTTAAAAACCTGCGAATGAGGAGTAAACCGACCAAAAATGCAAATAAACGAAAATGAATGGATAACGCGGGCAATTAAATTAACTTCCCTCTTCATGAGGGCTGGGCGCTACGAGTCCGGGCGCCTAGTCATGCTTGCGGCCCTCCACGCCGCCCCCACGCTTGAAGCCTTTCAAGAATTAAGGGAGCGGGCGATGGAGGAGTTAAGGGATTACCCCAACCTCCTCAATGAGGTAAAGCATGAGGGGTGGCGGGGGCTAAGTGACACGAATTTCGACTGGGTGCTTCTACGATTCGCTAAGGGACTCATAAATATAATGCGGAAGGCCAAGGGGCGAGTAGTCATGGTCTCGCCCAAGAAGATCTTTGATGCAGCGGGGGAGAATGCCCCCGTGGCCCAATTAAGCGTTGGCGCCTATATCCTTAGGAGAATTACCAAATTGGGGTGGGCGAAGCCGTATGAGCGGAGTTCTTGGAAGAGGAGGACAGAATTCCTGTTAATGATGGATTCCCCCCTGGCCGAGTTCAAGCCGGGGGATGAGTTGATCCTAATGAGGTTCATTAAGGATGTTATAATGGAAGAGTAACCCCCAGGGTACGTGAAATGATTTTTTGCACAATTCCAACCTACACTGGATGCACTCTCCTCACCCCCTCCCTCCTGGGGCATGTTCCCAACGCGTTGGAGTACGCCGCTGCCTCCCCAATTCTCCACATAGATATTGGGAAGGGGAATGCGGCTAATGCGGCTCTACAGGCAAAACTACGCCTGGCCTATGAATTCTATTCAAGCGTAATTAAGTTGATTGGGGAGTGGGATTCCCCGCCCATTTTCATTGATGCGGTTGTTCCAGATGATTGGGATGCTAGGCGAAACCTCGTGCTGGCAGCGAGGTTCGAGAGGTACGCCGAGAAACTGAGGAGGGCTGGGGTTAATGTAGGGGTGAGGGTTAGGTTCATAGCCGTGGCTCGGCGCTTCCTTGAGGAGGGGAGGATCCCGGAGCCCCTATTGAGTTATGATGGTTTAGCGATTGACGCTAACACCAATACCTCCACAAGAGAGAATGTTAAGTGCAGTAGGGAGCCGGGGAAGTGCCTAAAGATTATTGAGAGGGGCGCCTCGATTATTCGCGAGGCCTTAGAGGAGCGTGGCGGGGGAGGGATTACTCACTTAATGGGGCCCCCCATCCGTAAAGTATTGCTTCCCCTCTTGAGGAGTGGTGTAGATTTTGATACTATTGATGGGACTGGGTGGCGCCTCGACATTCAGCAAATTAAGTGGAGGAATGGTAAAGTATATGAGAACTTAATCAGTAATTTAATGCTTCTAAACAAGTACATGGCTCGCTCCCCATTCTAAATCTTCGGTTAAGTTTATAAAACAGGAATATAATTTTAGAGCATGGATGGCCCCAACAGGCAAGCCTTGATTCAGCGCCTTACTCCGGTTCAGCATGAACCCATTGAGTATACCCCTATTCAACATACCTCTACCATTACTCCGGTTCAGCATACATCAACTGGACACATCATACCAATCTCTAGGGAACCACTCCCAATTGAGCATACTCCAATTGAGCATATACCAATTGAAGGAACACCAATCGCTAAGACACCCATTACTCCAATTGAGCATACTCCAATT
>Ga0081474_140559_pt1 | contig 20935 bp, 21 predicted proteins | sample OneHunmetagenome_2_FD_70978 | JGI IMG/M metagenome (GOLD analysis project Ga0081474, IMG submission 70978) | Ferrous microbial mat communities from One Hundred Spring Plain, Yellowstone National Park, USA v2 (version 2) | ecosystem: Environmental > Aquatic > Non-marine Saline and Alkaline >... | reverse complement strand
GAGAGAAAAGAGATAAATGAAGCCAAGTTGACCCTATACGCCATAATGGCCGCTGTGGCCTACGTAGTGACGGACCTGGCTATAATGGCCCAGACTGGCTTCAATATAATGTAATTTTTTTAAAAAAAAGTTTTATAATTTTCTGTTTTTGGAAACCCTCAACCTTGTTTAGTTCCTGAAATTTCACACCAGCAGTTATTAGATTTCACCTGGATTACAGGGCAGTACCTAAGGGAGAATCCCATAACTACTGTGACACGATAACTTACTTGACCTTGATGGCAACCAGTACACTGATGGACACCACTATAACGAAAGAAATCACTTTGTATAAGAACAAATCCTCTTGAGTCATAGGACGGGCGATTCAGGGCTCCATTGCGATTTCTATTTGTTTCTATAGAATGAAAGTGACTTAATTGATCCTACATCAGTAACACTAAAAACCTTTCCGCACCTTTTCAGCAGGAAGACGTCGAAAAATAAAAACTTCTCGCCAATACCGGCTTTTTCGTATTACCTCCCTAAGATTCCCATAACTGCTGATATTAGATCAAATATTTTTGGAAGAATATTTTGAATCTACCGTCATGGCGGGGAAGAGGTAAGATGACATGGAGATGACATCCTTTCTATTTTCTCTAGCTCTAGAAGGTGCGGCCAGGAGCTGAAGTGAAGCCCTCTTGTTTTTCAGAAGAGTGAGTGAACCATTCTGGAAGGGGAGAGGCTCATCTCCCTGTCGTCCCGAGGGCCTATAATCGTGGCCTGGTGGATTAGGGCTTCAAAGATACTCATTTATCCCTCCTCGACGATCTACAGTCATGATAGCTGTAGCTGGGTTCAAGATAGTCCCAGACGATACGTTGATAAGGGCAGTCAACGGGAAACTGGAACTTAACGTTCCCCCCAAGATAAGCACTTACGACAAGAACGCCATAGAGGAGGTGGTGAAGATCAAGGAGAAACTGGGTTGGAGGGCAGTGGGGATAACAGTGGGGAACACTGACAGGAAGAGCGTGAGGGAAGCGTTGTCCATGGGACTGGACGAGGTGATTGCCGTGAGCTCGGGTTACCTGGACGTTCCTGGCACTGCTCAGGCCATGGCTGAGAACCTCAAGGCAATCTCTCCCAGTCTAGTGGTTTTGGCTGAAACCACCACGGACAGCAGTACTTCGGCTCTCCCTCCTTACCTGGCTGAACTCATGGGTTTCAACCTGGTCACCTATGTCAGATCCGTGAGGATAGAAGGAGAAGTCGTGGTAGCCGAGAGGAGCGTAGGTACGGTGGAAGTCGTTAGGGCTCCTCTCCCTGCTGTAATCTCGGTCACTGGAGAGATAAATACACCCAGAACCCCATCTGTGAAACAGATAATGGAGTCAGCTAAGAAGCCGGTGAAGCAGGTTAACTTCTCCGCTCCTCTGATGGCGGAGCTGAAGGAAGTTGTGCCGTTCACAGTGAACAGGAAGAGAGTCGTAATAGAGAAGCCCCTGGAAGAGGCCGTGGACCAACTAATCAATTACCTCAAGGGTGAGGGTATACTATGAAGGTACTAGTAGTGTCGGAGGACCCCGAATTCTTCAGGTCAGCGTCCTGGGTGTCCCAACAGTTACCTGCAGACCAAATTGAGGGTATACACTTCAGCGAGGTCAACTACGTTGACGTACTTTACCTAGTCAGACCTGATGGGTACTGGGAGGAGTCCATAGCCAACGTGGTTAAGAGCATCTCGCCCGATGTAGTCGTGGCGGGGAGCACTAGGAGAGACAAGACGGTCGCGTACTCCATGGCCGGGAAGTTGAGGGCTTCAGTTGCAGGAGACGTGACAGAGGCGGTGTTAAAGGAAGGGAAACTGAGGGTCAAGAGGGTAGTGTATAGTGGAGCTGGAGTGGCTACCCTAGACCTGAGCCTACCGGCGGTCATCACGGTTCAGAAGAACACGATGGAGCCGGCTAGGAGGAAGGGAGAGGTCAGGAAACTCCAATTGGATCCTTCTAAGGTTACCCTGGTGGAGAGGAGAGAGGTGTCCCAGACTGTGGCCTTGGACAAGGCTAAGACGATCGTGTCTGTGGGGAGAGGCATAGGCTCCAAGGAAAACATTAAATATGCCGAGGAACTAGCCAGGGCTTTGAACGCTGCCCTGGGCGGAAGTAGGCCGGTCACCGCTGAACTGGGTTGGTTACCTGAGGACAGACAGATAGGCCTCTCCGGGAACAAGGTCAGACCTCAACTCTACATAGCCCTGGGGATATCCGGACAACCACAGCACCTAGCTGGGATCAGGGATTCTCGCTTGATAGTAGCGGTAAATAAGGACAAGAACGCCCCCATAGTCGAGAACGCCGACTACACGGTGATAGCTGACGCAGTGGAGTTCTGTAAGATGATGGTGAGGAGGCTGACCAAATGAGCTTTGACGCAGATGTCATAGTGGTTGGTGGAGGGCTAGCAGGGCTCTCGGCTTCCCTCACTGCTGTGAGGGAGGGACTCTCCGTACTGGTCCTCGAGAGAGGTGAGTTCTCCGGGGCCAAGAACGTGAGCGGAGGGAGGATGTACGTTCATGCCCTGAGACAGCTAGTGGACATCTCAGAGGCCCCTCTGGAGAGACCCATAACCAAGGAGACCTACCTGATCAAGTGCAGTAACAGGGCTATATCATTCTCCTTCAGTGATCCTGAGAGTAGAAACAGTTACTCCGTTCTCAGGGCCAAGTTCGACTCATGGTTGGCCAAGAAGGCTGAGGAGGAAGGGGTGATAATATCCTATAACACCCTGGTTCTAGGGGCTGAGAGAGAGGATGGAGGCATGACCGTGAGGACCAACAGGGGGGACCTCAGAGCCCCCCTGGTGATAGAGGCTGACGGGGTCACTGCCGGGATCTCAAGGAGCCTGGGACTCAGGAAACTGGAACCTCACTCCCTAATGTTGGGAGTCAAGGAGGTGGTGAAACTGGAGGGGCCTCCCGAGGAGGGGGAGGCTAGGGTACTCGTGGGGTTCGTGGGCGAGCTGTTGGGAGGTGCGTTCATGTACACCAACGAGGATACACTGTCGTTGGGTGCTACAGTGAAGATAAACTCGTTACAGGAGGGCAACAAAATGGCGAGAGACCTTGTGGAGGAAATCAGGGAGTCACTGGGCGTGACCGGGGAGGTGTTGGAGTACTCAGCCCACCTCATTCCGTATTACGGATATGATAAGCTCCCTCCCCTTCACGCACCCAACCTCTTGGTAACTGGGGATGCTGCAGGTCTACTCATAAATGATGGGTTTGTGATAAGAGGTATGGATCTGGCCATAGGATCTGGAATGATAGCAGGTAAGGCTGCCAAGAGGATCCTGTCAGAGGGTAAGCCTCAGGACACCTCAGTGTATGAGAGGATGTTGAGGGAATCATTCGTACTTAAGGACATGTACACCGCCAGGAGAGCGTTCACGCTAATGAACGAGGAGAGACTGTTCAGGCGTTACCCAGAGTTATTGTGCGATGTGTTGGCCAGGATGTTCAAAGTGGAAGGCGAACGGAAGAGGTTGCTTGAGGTAGTCCAGGAGGAGGCGTCCAAGAGAGGACTGACACTTACCAAGTTGGTGAGAGACCTAGTCAAGGTGATGTGAGTGGATCTCCTGAAGAGGCTCGGATTGAACAAGTACAACGTAGATAAGAAGTCCCACATAAAGGTAAACCTGGAGATATGCAGGACTTGTAAAGAGAAACCTTGTATCAAAGTATGTCCGGCCGGTACTTACGAGAGGTCGGGAGACGTCATAGAGGTACACTATGAGAGGTGTCTGGAGTGCGGCGCTGCCCTGGTAGCCTGTCCCTTCAACGCAATCGAGTTCCAGTTTCCTGAAGGCGGAATAAGTTATAGGTATGGATGAAAAAACTTCTCGTTAATACCGAGTTCTCGGTATTACCTCCCTGAGATTCCCATGAATGCTGTAGGATCAATTAAATCACTTTCATTCTATAGAAACAAATAGAAATCGCAATGGAGTCCTGAATCGCCCGACTTTTACCCCTTTAAACTACTTTTTGTAATCTCTGATTGTTTGTCACATGTGACAAATTTCTCACGTAATGATTTGTCGTGTATGACAAATTTATATTAGCAGAAGCGTTATACCATATTGTGAACGATGAGGAACTACTTAAGATAATGTCAGAATGGAACTTCTGGGGAAAGGAAAGACCTAACTTAGGAACAGAGAGGAAATGTTATATAGAGAGAATAATAAAATTGTTAAGCAGCGTAAAAGTCATAGCAATTTCTGGGGTTAGAAGGGCTGGGAAGTCCTTCATTGCAAGGCAAGTCCTGAACAAATTAATAGAAAATGGAGTAAACGTTGAAGATACTTTAATTATCAGACTCGACGACGAGAGGCTGATAAACCTTAACTATGAGCTACTTCTGAAGATGTATAACCTCTATCTAACTTACGTAAAGAAGGATAAGAGTAAGTCTACTTATGCTGTGTTAGATGAGGCACAAGAGGTTGAAGGTTGGGAGAGGTTCGTTAGAGGATTAGAAGAAAGATGCGAGGCGAAGATTATTGTTACGGGATCTTCAGCAAAGCTGTTGAGCTCAGAGTTTACAAGTCTCCTCTCTGGAAGGCACGTTGAAGTTAGAGTCACTCCTCTCTCCTTCCGTGAGGTACTGGAATTTAAAGGGATGAAAATAAAAGATGTGCTCGAATTCGCTGAAAACTTGGATAGGATAAAGAGAGAACTGATAGAGATGATTAACTATGGCGGATTTCCTGACGTTGCACTTAATCCAGAAGTTAGGGCTGAGCTTATTCACTCCTACTTCGACACTATTATTGTAAAAGACGTTGTTAATAGGTATAAACTTAGAAGGGAGGAGAAGATAAGGAGTCTCGCAAAGTTCTACATCTCCTCCTCTGCTTCTAAAATAACTTACAATAGCGTATCTAAGTTCCTTAAAATCCCAGTGAAGACCGTCGAGAGGTATTCCGAATATCTTGAAAAGTCATTCCTAGTCTTTTTCCTAAAGAACTATTCAATATCTCCTAAGGCCATAGAGAATTCTCCGAGGAAAGTTTACGTGATAGATAACGGCTTTCTAAAGTACTTTTCTACCGCATCTCTTGGAAGGGCTTTTGAGACCTTGGTAGTTCAGCATCTATATAGATATGCTTTGAAGAGATTTTATGAACTGTACTATTGGTCTTCTGAGAACTCCGAAATCGACGTTATTATAAAGAGCGGGAAAAAGATCCTTCCTATACAGATAACTTATGAACTGAATAATGAAAATGAGGAGAGAGAGTTGAAAAGCTTAAAGAAGTTTAAGAAATATGCTAGTTATGATAATTCGCTTGTGATTACGTTTGAGCAGGAAAGAGAGATAGAAGGAATTAAAGTTCTCCCTGCATATAAGTTCCTCCTTAGCCTAGATGATGTACTGGACTCTTTAATAAGCTAGAACTATTTGTACATAGAAGGTTAATATTCTTGCTTGTATTCTCCTGTTTAATGGTAAGCCTTATCTTATGAGCCTTTCTTCTAAGATTCTAGGGTTTTCATTACTTTTCTTTACTTGCTTAGGGTTAAGAATTCCGATTCTATCGTGTTAATAATGCTGGTTTTCATAAGTCTTCTTACGTTATCGTTACTGCTTCCAAGCTTTGCTCTTCTTGCCTCCCTATTCTCCAGTTTTGAATAAGTTAGTTTGAAGCGTTGGGTTAATACTTATTATGGCTTGATTATACTCTTGAATTGAGGATGAGTTCTATTATTTGGTTTCTAAAGGTAATTATACTAGTTATTAGATTAATAAGTTTCACGACTTACTTGAGGAAGGTATAAGTACGGAAAAGTTTCCTCATCTCTAGTTTATTATCTATTATAAGTTTTGTCTCACAATAATACAAGCTTTTCCAATGTTTTTTCTATATTTTTGCATGAAGCTATAAGTCCGTTGGAGTTATTATGAAAAAGACTGTAACTCTTTTACGTAACCACTCGTTATTTTTAATTACTTCTAAATATCGTTTTGATTAAGTAATGTTTATATAGTATTACAATGTATTTTTTATTAATGATCTCCCTAACTGATGACTGTTCACGAGGGTGGGAGTGATAAAAGTGGATGGGAGGGTAGTGGTGCCCGTGGCGGAATTAAAAGTGATTAAAAAAGGATAAGTTACGCCACGGGTAAACACTAATTTACGGTAGGAGAAAGGTAGGAAAACATATCTTGATACGTATCAATTTTGATGATTATTATCCAATTTCTCGAACCTCATCCGTACTCCACGAAAACAATGAACTTTCTTTAGATGCATTCTAAAAAGAAAAGAGAGGAATTAATTTAACTATTTTCAAATTATTTGGACTAAATTTCCGACAGCTTTTCTAATAATTTTGTAATTTTCAGTTTTTTACAGAATTCCTCGTTACTTAAACCGTATTCTAATGCTTTCTCTTTCCTCATTTTCCTAAATATTTCAGCTCCCTCATAGTAAACTCTAAAATAATATTTCGGTAAAGAAAACCAGTAATCGTCCCCTCTGTAACCCATTATTTCCTCATCTATCCAAGTTGCAAAGCCTTCAATAAACCTCAAGTACTTTAATAATTTTCCATTACCTATCCCGAATGGCAGAAGTATTCCCTCAAATATAGCGTGTAGATAGGGAAATTTTGGTTTACAAATTAAATCTTGAACGTAATGGGCCATTTCATGAATTATGGTTCTCTCTATTTCTTCCCTATATTCCTCGTCAAAATAACCTATGAATATTACACCACTGTGATAAAAAGCATAATAGGGAATGCTTATTTCTACTATTTGTGGCATAGGGAATTTAAACCCAAGAAATTCTTGAAGCTTAACTCTCGAATCACTAATAACTCCATCGGGAATCATAAACATTCACATAAAAATACTCTCATTGATATTTATTAAATTTTTCTTCATTATATAGTAGTTTATTTGTGAATATATTTAATATGCTAAGTTACTTTACAAGTTTAAACTTGATCTAGTTGTTTTTAATTAATATAAGCCGATAAAAATTCTAGTTTACGTATTTGATTAAAAAGTAAGTTTTATTTTACGCCCCTACTCATTATGTGTAGGATTAACTTTGAATTCTGTTAAAGCTACTGACGCTGAACTAAGGGAGATATATAACAATATTCCACCAGCTTACGATAGGGCTAATAGATTTATTTCATTTAATCAAGACGTTAAATGGAGGGCTGATCTTGTTAAGACTATATTAAAATATTGTACTAAACCAAAGATTATATTAGATGTTGCATCTGGTAAAGGTGAACTCTCTTATGTCTTTAAGAAGGTTTTTAAGGGGAATTATGAAGTGATATTAACGGATTATGCGGAAAACATGTTAAAGATGGCTATTGTGGATGACGATAAGGTTTTAGCTTCATTTGATGCCTTACCCTTTAGAGATAACGCTTTTGATGTAGTCATGAGTAGTTTCGCCCTTCATGCGTCTGATAATATAGAGATTGTAATTAAGGAGATTACAAGAGTCTCCAGAAAGATAGTGGGTTTCATCGCAATGGGGAAACCCGATAATCCCATAAAGAGAATATATTTAAGTTTATACCTTAGGTTTTTAATGCCCTATATTGCAGCTCTTGCTGGTGCTAAGGCTAGAGATTTCAAATATATATACTATATTTACAGAAGACTTAATGCTAATTCGTATTTCAGATCAGTTTTTCATAAATATATAGACGTAAAAGTATATGAAGAAAAAGCATTAAATTTATTCTATTTCGTAGTAGGTTATCCTAAAAAAAGAAATTTATAATTAATTCCAAAGATTATTTTAATCTATTATATTTATTCTAGATTTTTAACTATAAAACGTGATCTACGATATTTAATTTATCCTTAATAACCAAATCTTGTTGATGTTTCATTTTAACAAGATAAATATTTTTATTTTATAACATTTCAATACTTATTATGGATAAACTTAAGCTTACTGCCTTTGTTTTACTCACATTAGGTATAATATTTGATGGAATTCTTATATTATTCTTTCTATTATCTATTTCGTCTTTAATTATCCTGTCGATAAGAAGAGTAGATGTCATTAGAGTATTCCTCAGCGCAATGCTAATAGGTTTCCTATTCGAAAAACTAGGGTTAACAACGGGATTTCCTTTCGGTCATTACGCTTATCACTTTCCTCCGTACTTATTAGGAGTGCCCGTTTTCGTAATATTTGGATGGGGAATATTCTCTTATATCTCATATCTTCCGGTAATGGATTTCCCGTTCAAGTACAGAGTTCTCTTCTTTCCGATATTAATGGTGATAATAGACCTCTCAGTGGATCCTATAATGGTAACAGCCCATTATTGGACATGGATTTCAACGTATCCGAATTGGTACGGAATACCTTTAACTAACTTCCTCGGATGGTATTTAGTATCTTTTATAATATCCCTAACATCCATAAGAACTAAAGAGATGAAAAACTCATATATAATTTTCTTAATAACTTATTTTTTATTTTCGTTAAAATTCCTCATATTTGCAAAACCCCAACTTATAGGACCCTTATCAATAGCTACCTCTTTAGCGTTATTGATTAGCATTATAATATTTGTATTTAACAGATTAATAGTGAAGAAGGGACAACAAGGACAGTAATATCAACAGGGTCACGAAGATTATATCCCTTCTAGAACCCTTCCTACCTAGGAGTGCTATCTCTTTCGATGATTTTAACTTTTCTCCAGGTCTTAGAAACCTCGTTGAGGGTTCTATTAGCGATACTAATAATAGGGGAGTGTTTAAGCTAATCAATGTAAGTATTATTAACGATAATACCCAGGAAGCTTGGACTATAGATTTGTTAAGTCTTCTATAAGGTATCTTATATTCCACATATAGGGCCCCCGTGAATATATATAATATCCAATAAATATCAGGTATAAGAAAGTAATTGCTCTCAAATAAAGCCCAAACTAGGGACAATGAGACTATAAATGTCGTGCCTAGAACATTTCCCCACATTGTATTTTTATTAAAATAGAACATGAATGTTACTGTTAATAATGCCATTGGTATAATTATATATATATTAATTTTAATAAAAATGTAGGGCATTGTAGCTAAAAGTATTAATAATATATCCTTATAGTTAATTTTTAAAATCATAATTTTAGGCTGTAAGTATTCAAGTATAGGCAAAGTATATGCTATTACTGGGATTAACAGTAGGGCTCTGATTACGTTAATTCCAAAGAATGGAATTAGTGAAACGATATAAGATAAAATTCCTATGAAATATAAAGCGTGATTTCTCACTCTCATTTTCATTTAATCACCTGCCTTAAAGTAAGTATAAAAAACAATAAAATTCCTATACCTTGAAGAGGTGCAGATAATAAGAAAAACGGTAATGATAATCCAAGATCATATATAAACCTCATCAGCAGTCCTAAATTTAATAAAAAATATGGGGCATAAGAAGGTTTAATTGAAACCCTCTTTTGAAAAGTATTAATAAATAGATCCATTAAGACAACATCCACGCCGAATACCGTATTAAATAGGAAACCAACTGCGATAGAGTGAATGAAAATGTCGTAATTGAATACGAATATCGAACCGATTAAAAGATATAGCCAAGCAGTAAAGAGATGAATTATTGGGTATTTTCTTCCCTTAAATTTGTAAATTCCAGACGTGTGAAAAGACAGAATCCATGCTAAAATCATTAAAAAATCTAATCGAAAAGTCATACCTAAAATTAGAAGAACTAAGGCTAAAGAAATTTCCCAGCCTTTAGTTGGTTTAACACCCGTTACAAGACTAATGTCCCTAGCCATAACTGCAAATACCATACTTACTGGAAATATTAGATTTAGATACGGTATTACATAACCTAAACTTATCTGAACATCGATTATAGTTACGGTTACCATTAAGGATAAGAAAAGTAGCCAATTATACAAGGTTGGATTTAATCCTATTCTGGATCGTCCTAAATATTCTTTAGAATAATATAGTAAAATTGACATGGCGACTAAAATTAAAACCAATCCTAATTGCTGATTATAAATAAATGATATGGAACCAATTAACGTAAAAATTATAAATAAGATTATCAGTTTATTATCTGCAGTTCTCCCTGTCCATTCTACACTTAACGCAACTAAGACTTCATTACCTATAAGGGCTCCAAAGAAACCGTAAATCATTAGAAACCAATGAGAAGGAAACAGTGAGCTAGTAGGATCTAAAGGAAAGCCTTGTATTCCCATAAATTCAAATACAGCAGGTATTCCACCAAGTAAGAGTAGTAAAATACCAATAATCATCAAAAATAAAGCTACTTTCATACACCATCCTTTGAAACGGGATATTTTTATAGAATATACCTAATGTTTTAGGTTACTCACATCTTAAATAAAATGGAAATTAGATATAACATTTCAATCAGCTCATAAAAACCATAATATTTTAGCCTTTCAGCGGAATATAGCCTGTTTAGATATCCCTTTAAATAAGTTATTCCCCCTATAAGGTGAATTATGAGATAAATATATGATATTACAAGGATAATTTTATTTTTATATATAATTGGTGAAAATATGATTATAAAATAAAATACCATTTCATAGACCGCAATTAAATTACCAATGAGCTTTGGGAAAGTCCTTTTAGAAAAAGATAATAAGACTCCTAACATATGTATGATAATCATGATGAACGTTAAATACAATAATAACATGATAAGACAGCGTTAAGGTTAAATTAAAAAGTAAATACCCTTAATAATTAGGTTAAAGTGAGAGAGATAAGACGATTAAAAGTTAAATGATAATAATGCAAAATTTTCACAAATTTAAATTAAAATAATTTGTCTTTAATCCTAATTATAACGTATATAACTATCACTAGAATAGAAAGGGATGAAGCTAACAATATATAATTTACCTGCTCTCCCATACTGTTGCTACTAATATTTACATGTATTAAAGGGATTAAATTTGACATGTAAAATTTTCCATGTGAATATAGAAGGATTGTACTATTATAGATTCCCACTATATAATACCCTTTAGGAATCAAAATCCTTTGAGAAATATTATACAGGTTAACTAAGGCATATGTACCATTGTTAAAGGCTATTAGAGGTGATAATAAAGTCTCTGAGTGAAATACGATATTTCCTGAGAAGAACACTAATAAGCCTGGAGTGACCGGAGGAACTGATGGTTCAGTTGAGTATTTTATGTTATTACTAATAATTATGCCATTGGCTATAGTCAAATTGTATGGTAAAGATATATTCTTAATACTGTTATTTATTTGAATCAAATACGTTTTAGTTGAATTCTTATATATTACAATTATTGGTGGCGTATTTTTATTAATTATAAAAAGAGAAGGATAAATATTGTTAATCCTCAATTGAGTATTATTGCTTATAATCAATATATTTGCTAATGAAAGGTTTAATGGATAAGGATAATAATAGATATAAATCAAGTAATTATTATAAATATAACCTTCAGTTTCTAGCAATACGTTACTTATATTATAAAGCCTTTCAATCTTGTTTCCTATTACAATCTCACCTGGGACGTGAACAGCTGAAGTCGTATAACTTAAATAATATTTATAATAAGAACTTTCTAGAAGTATTGTGTACTTATTTACTGGTAATACAGACATTAAATTTCCATTCAAATTATATACTAGAATTTTGCTCTCATTATATAATAATATATAATAATTTCCATCAATATCAGAGAATATATAAGTACTTAAATATCCGCTGAAATTTATAATTACTGGACTAATTTCTTTGTTAACTAAATCAATTTTTAAGATCTTATATTTAATGATTTTGGAATAATTATTCGAATATATTGGCAAAATTAGATAAACATAATTATTACTGCTAAACACTGGTACTTGATAGTCTGCATAGGTGGTGAATTCAGCAGTACTATTATGTGAAATAATGATAAATTTATATGGAAATGCCGTTATATTTTCTATACTTATATTTTCTATTTCTCCATTTATAATATTTACAGCATGAATGAGAACGTTCACAATGGGGATTTGAATTTCAATTATATCATTATTTTCCGTTATATTGTAGTTAATTATTCCTTTCTCGTATACGTCTATAGCAATAACGTAATTGCCATCAACTGTAGAGAATGGGGTAATATTGTCCTCTTTATTGACAATTTTTAAAGACGAGTTTAAGACATAAACCTCGCAGGTAACATTTATTATGACAGCCTTAGATGAAACTAAGGATTCATTTCTAAAAAAAACTAATAAATAGTTATTAGCAACGTATGTTGAAATATAGATATAACTTCTCGAAAAATTTTGAGTAAAAGTTAAATTTACATAACTACCATGGAGATTGTTAAACGTTATATTCAGCGTACTATTATGATAAGTTAAGATCTCAATTAAAGGACTATTATCGAAAATAATTGTTGAAATATATTGGAAGAATTTCTGATTTGTACTAGAGTAAATCGTTGACGATAGGGGGATGAGAGTGACAGAAGTTAAAAACAGTAACAATGTCAAAATTAATAAGATCCTATACATACTCAAAACTCATAGCTGGCTCATTTAAGACTTTTCACTATATATGCTTTATAAAACTCTTCATTTTTTAGATGTTAAATTCATTAAATTTCTTAAATTTAAAATCAGATATTAGATTAAAAGTGAATTTAACGATATTTCTGAGAAAAATTAAATAATATATTATAAAATTCTTTGATCCTTTCAAAATTGGTAGACCTCAAGATAGTGTAGTCATTAAATCACAAATTTATTAAATGGGAATTCTCCAATAAGAGTATAACCTAGTTCAGATTCTCAGAGACACCTTTTTACGTTATAAATTTATAGCTTAATAAAGACACTATCGCCTCAAAATCAATGCAGAGATGCATATCATATAATATCTCTTTCTTCAGTTATTATCGTTACAGTATTGTCAATGTCCTGCTGGGTAAACAAGGACTTTGACGAATCAGCACTTTTAGAAAACGTAGTGCAAGGGCATCTAAAGAGAAAGGAAGGAGAGATATTCTATTACAAGAACTCTGAAGAAATTGATGTAGTGACCAACAATTATAAGATAGAGGTTAAAAAGAAGAGAAGTCATAAGCTGTATCCTAAGGACGTGACAATACTTGGCAAAGAGGAAATTCCGTTCTTCTTAATTAAGCTTTAATTATCTTACATATTTACTCATTTTTATCAAAATTATGTGACTTGTAGATTAGTTGAATCTTCTGGGAGTACCGTCATTACGTTATTTATACTTGTTTAACGAGTATTAACTATAGGTACCCGTGGCTGAATTAAAAGTGATTAAAAAAGGATAAGTTACGCCACGGGTAAAAAACGTAAACGAAATCAAAAGTATATAAGTTACGTTTCTAGATTATTCTTTTTTTAAACTTCAAGTAAATTTTTTAAGTTGAAACCAAAATGGATAGACATGAACATTTTGGACATTTTGTGGTTAGCCTATAAAGGTCTAATGGCTAGGAGAACGCTAGCCTTCATTTCAGTTTTCGCAATAATGGTCGGTATAACCAGCGTCTCCTTTATTCAGGCTTTTAGCCAAGGAGTTGAAAATTCCGTACTATCCACATTATTTCAATTGAATCCCACTAACATTTACGTATTTAATGAACTGGGATTCGTTTCTCCTACTGACGTTTCTTATATGGAGACTTTACCAGGTATTTCAGCCGTTTATCCAGTCATTGAGGCTCATGGAGTAGTTCAAATAGGCGGTAGGATTATAAATGTATTAGTTGTAGGGGTTAACAATATCTCAGCTATATTAGGAAAGGTTAATTTAGAAAGTGGTACAGTATATCCTCCCATAACGGCTCCTTTCGCAGTCATAGGACATGATATAGGAAATCCAGTACCTAACATTTCAATTCAGCCTGGATCTACGTTAATATTAAAGCTGTCTAACGGAAATAGCGTACCCTTAACCGTTTATGGGGTTTTAGAACCTACTGAGTCGGTTGTAATAGGTGACACATCTGACGTAGTCTTTATTCCCTTAGGAGAGGCTAAAGCGTTAATAAATCCTCCGGGCTACTTTTTGGTTATTCTACAAGCTGATAACATAAATGACGTTAACACAATATCCACGTTGTTAAATTATATTTACGGTAATAGTCTAACAGTTACAACTATTCAACAAACCATATCTTCCGTTAAGTTAATTTTAGCGGGCTTTTCTTTCATGGTTATAACTATAGGTTCGATCTCCCTATTTGTAGGGGCTATGGGAATTATGGGGATAACATTGGCTAGGGTTTATCAAAGGACTAGGGAAATAGGTATAATGAAGACACTAGGATTAACTACTAAACAAGTACTTTTAGTCTTCTTATTAGAGGCTATAATGGTAGGAGTTATTGGAGGAATTATTGGATTAGTATTAACATTTCTAGGAACTTATTATTTAGATAGAGTTGGTATCACTATGAACGTTGGTTCAAATGGTGGTTCGCCACTTATACTTAAAATATATCCCTCTTTATCTATGACAGACGTATTAACTGCATTAATAATAGCTATTATTACTGGGATTATAGCGGGAATATATCCTGCGTTAAAAGCAGCTAAATTAACCGTTATAGAGGCAATTAGAAGAGATTAATCGTTTTTCTTATATATTAAATCGTGTTATTAATCTTATTGAGATGAAAGTTATAGCTGATTAAGATTTAGAAATGTATTTCCTTATGTCTATAATTTCCAAATTTTCATAGGGGCAAGCCTCAACGCAATCCCCGCAGCCTACACAGCTTATCCTATTTGTATAGCCTTTATTTAGTATATCCTTACTTATAGGTATTTTAATAGGACATGAAGCCTCGCAGGACTTTACTTCACAATTGCCGCAAACATTTACGTCTTTTGCACTTATCTTAAATAACACTTTATTAAAAAATCCTGCAAAAGTGCCGAAACCACACCAACCTTGTCTTGCACAGCTATAGGTTCCGAAAAATGGAGTGAGAAAATAGAAGAACCACCAAACGTAATTTAACACTAGCATTCCGTAAAGGTTAAGGGGATTTAAGGGTAAATTGATCACATTGAGTTGCTCTCCTATGTACAATTCAAAGGTTAAAAACATTGGAAATATAAATATCCATCTTAAATAATCCCAAATTTTACTACTCCTTTTAGGTTTGAATTGATCGTAAAATACATTAGTCCACATATGAGCTGCCATGCATACAGCATTACAATATGCCCTCCTACCGAAAAGTGAAGACGCTACCATAACTGCTATAATTGAGATTATAAAGGGTAAGAGAGTTACAGGTAATATCATACCGCTCATACCAAAGACGTAAAAGTCAGTATAGTAGGGTATTAGCACAGTAAATAAGGGTATTCCAGTTATTATAACTAAAGACCATTTTTTAACTTTCTTAACGTGTTTAAATCTCTCGTAAACTAAATAGCTCATCTCAGCCCCCATCATTATAACGTAAAAAGGCGTCATTGTGATACTCATTATATACGCAAACGAAATGAAGAGGGCTTTAAGGACTAAATTACTAACTAAAATTTTATTTATCATCATCTCGGCCATCATAAGGGGATTATATGGAAATAGCCACTCAATCGACCTATATCCCAATACGCTCTCCCCTAAACCCATACTTAACTCTGCCAGATTTACGAAAATCATAAATAAGAAAGGATACTTTATCCCAAAGTTAATTTTCCTTTGAGGGAAACTATGGAGCAACAATATAAAATACCAGATCATGGAAATGAAAATCATTAAGGAAATTGTTAGCAGGTCTCTAAATATCACGAAGAAATCTAGCCCTAACATCATTAGGAAGTCTAAAAGTGCTAAAGAGATTGAAAACAGTTGACCCTCTAACGTAATTCTTTTTATTTCTATCAAATATAACGTTATTATATTTATAACCATAATGACTGAAGTTATAATTGATACGATAAGCTCTATCTCCTTTGGAAACCCCAAATATAAAGAGGGTAAAAATGCCATTGAAATTGCAAAAGTAGCTAATGAAATTTCCGTTATATTTTTGGATTTGGAAATAGCTAGGAAGAAAAGTCCATCTGTCATCATCATGATGGCAAAGGCTACATTACTAACGGAGTTAACGAATAAATTAGAGGTGTGGGGACCAAAAGCACCAGAATATAAATAGCCCATTGCTAATTCGTCAACGGTAATAGTAATAGCGAAAGTTAAACCAGTTAGTATATCACTCTTTAATCTAATTACTTCATCTTTTACAAACGTTGATAAGATTAGAGGAATTGAGGCAAGAGGGATTAAAAGTAATTCTATAAGCAGACTTCCGTGATAAAACAAAACATCCCCTATTGCAAAAGCCTCGACTCCCATGTATCCTATAAAAGAGGTGAGGAAAAGTGCTGCTCTCCTCCTTATATATTCTTTTCTAAATATCTCACCTAGAATTATGAAATCAATAATCATCATTAATATGATATAAAGTATATCAAATATTGGAAGTATATTCATAAGTATTGGTCTGATACAATATTTTTAAATTTATTTACAGAAAACTAGAAATAATCTTTCTACTTGATTATATTAATTTAAAAAATATTATATTTATATCATGTAATATTAATCTTGATAAAGCCCATATCCTCTAAATATCCTACCATCCTTTATTACATATAATATATTAGACGGTGATAAGTCCTCAATATTATTTAACGGATTTCCCTTAACTACAATAACATCAGCTTTATATCCCTCTTTCAGATAACCTGCCTTAAGTCCTAAACACTCGGCTGCAGTCGATGTAATAGCTTTAAGGGCTTCTAAATTACTCATATACCTAGCCAATAAAACCGCCTCCCTATAATTTCCTCCATGCGCTCTCTTCTTCGAACCAACGTAATCTGTACCTGCTGCTATCTTTAGACCATGTGCTACGGCTATTTTCATGTCTTCTGTGAAATGCCTTCTAATGAGATTCTCCCTTTCTGGGTTAGGCTGACCGAATGGAATTTCGTAAGTAGCTAAAGTAGGGATGTAACAAATTTCCCTCTCTTTTATCATACTGGCTATTTCATCGTCAATACCTAACCCGTGTTCAATGGTATCAACACCTGCTAGAATCGAGTTCATAAGAGCCTCCTTTCCGTAGGCGTGAGAGGCTACCTTTAAACCAGCCCTATGTGCCTCATCTACAATAGCCTTTAGCTCATCAAGAGAGAAGCCGGGTAAAATTCTTCCGCCTTGAGAAAAAGCCCCAGAAGCGTAAACTTTAACTACTCCTGCACCCTGTCTAATAACCATTCTAACCGCTTTTCTGCACTCATAAGGGGAATCGCAATAAAAAGAGTAAGAGAGTCTCTGAGCAATATCTAACGGTAAGTCCTTAGGATCGTCATCTCCTCCAGTTATAGCTAACGAATACCCAGAAGCTATTACCGTAGGACCTATTATTTCACCTTTATTTTGAAGATAAGATAGCCTAGTAGCAACCTTACTGCCTAAATCCCTAACACTAGTAAACCCTGAGCGTAATAATCTCTCCATATCTCTAGTACTCCTAATTGCAACATCGATTTCGTTAACAATATTCCAAGATAAAACATTATCTTCCTCAACACCAAAGAAATGCATATGAGCGTCGATTAATCCAGGCATAATAAAATCACCGTTAATTACCTGGGCACCTTGAGGAGTCTCAACACCCTCTATAACCTTAATGATATTATTACCTTCGATAATTACTGTACCTTTATCAATTATCTTCTCTCCATCAAAAATCTTACCTACTAAAGCTATCATATATTAGTTTTTGTTAGTAAAAATTAAAACGTAATGAATAACTTCCCATGGTAATTTTGTCACTTGTTCAGCCTATAGTATTATATCTCGAAATAGAGACGTGAAGGAACTTATATAGTTATATTAAAAAGGATTTTTAATACGTATAGCATTATATGAATTTAATTTTTTAAGTTAATATTATAATTTCAATTATATTAATGCTTATCCAAATAATACTTTACAACTTTTCTAAGAGCTCTCCTTAATATCTCCTCTAAAGTCGGAGCACTTATTCCCAACTTATCCGCTAACTGAGATAATGTAATGCCCCTTTCGTCATTAAAATAGCCTAGCTTGTATGCTAATTGGAGAATTTCCATCTGCCTCTTAGTTAGTTCTGCGCTAGATATCTCCGAGACGTTCAAGACTGTTACTTTTACTCCTTCTTTCGATAATTTGGTTAAAAATTCTTTAAATGATGAGCTAGCAGGTACAAGTAAAGTGTAGAGTAAAGTCCTTTCTTTTAGTACTTTTATTTTTTCTACAACTACATCAGAAGTATAAAGTATCCTGCATACTGCACATCCACTAGTTCTCACCCATACTTTAGTTTCACTGAGTTTTAGCACTTTAACGCTATTTGACTTTAATTTTAGGACTTCATTCTTCCCTATCTTCTTTTCGAAACTAACTATATGATCCGTAGTCTGTTCTCCTAACTTAACGTTCTCCACACTCGCCTTAAGTCCTGCTAATGATATTATTTTCATTACTTCACAAGGGTGATCCTCTATTAGTAATGTTACTTCAAAGGGAGATCTATACATGATCTATAAAATAGCGTTCAAACCTTTAATACCTTCTCTAAATACTCTTTTAATGCCACCGCATTATTATATGGAGATTTTGAGGCATAAAGTAAGGTTACATTATTCCCCTTTTTAATTAACTGTAAGAGTATTTCAACCTTAGGATTTCTACTGAGTTCCTCAAAGTACTTCCTTTTAAACTCCTCCCATTTGTTAGGATCGTGATTATACCATTTCCTTAGTTCATCACTAGGTGCTATGTCCTTAAGCCAAACGTCTACTTGATCCTTCTTAACACCTCTAGGCCATAATCTGTCTACTAAAATCCTAATTCCATCATCCTTTTCTAAAGGATCGTAAACTCTCTTAACTTTTATCATATGATTACTTACCCTCTCTAAAATAAAAATAGGGAGACTAATAGATTAGGTGCAATAATTTTAAAGTACATTACCCATCTTACTGTACAATTTCAATCCTTATTGGGTTGTTAATTAGGTGTTGTAAGCCCATATGCGTTAACATGGGTTCTAATCTTTTTCTTTTTTCGTGACATATAGGACATTCATATCCATCTTCCTTTACAATCGGTTTATAATCGGAATGTTGAAGAACCTTATGTTGATAATATAAAGAATTACTAGCAAATACCTGCCCACATAATTCACATTTTAATAAAACACGTTTTACCATACAATATATTCGACATCATAGTATTTAAACCTTTGTATTGAAAAGTTAAAAAAATAATTTATGTAAATTAAAAAATTAGAATATACCTTTATGCTCGTACAAAACTTGAGGTGTGAAGGGTTTTATTTTCCAAGTTATGTTAAATTGCTTAGCTGCTTGTACTAGTAAGTCCATATTATCCACATCCCACTCGCATATGGCAGTCTTACTCTCCTGCGAGATACTTATCTTTTCCAATTTCATTCCCTTAGGTAATTTTTTACTTCTAGCCATGTTTACTAATTGATTGAAGAAATTATTTACGGCGTCTTTTTGACTATCTTCCCATTCGTGTACTACTATTACTTTCATAGATATAGTATAGTAATGGTTACTAATAAATCTTTTTATAATAAAAAGTTATTATACTAATTTTCCAATAAATATAATTTAAGATCACAACTAAAGTTTTTCTATTGAAGCAATACTATTTAGTAAGAAAAAGATTATTCAACCTCACACTCTCTTTGAATAGCGTATAATACATCTCTCAACGATACCACTCCTACAGCCTTCCCTTTGGGATCAGTTACTACTAGATGATTAACGTTATTTTTGGCCATTAGTATGAAAACGTCTAATAATTCCTCATTTCCACTTATAGTAATTACAGTTTTTATCATAATATCTGCGATTTTCGTATCTAAATTAGCATTGCCTCCTAAAGCTCTAGTTATAACCCTCTGTGTTACTATACCAACGATTTCATTTTTATCGTTAACAACTAAAAGAAAATTAGTGTTACCCTTTCTCATTAACTCCAACGCATCCTTAATTTTGTAATTATAATTAATGGTTAGTGGATCTCTACTCTGAATAATTTCCTTTAACTTCATGTAGAGAAAGTTTGTATTATGAGAATTTAAAGATTGTGTATAAAATAATAAGACCCTTTGGCTTAAACAGTATTAACGAACATATTAAGAAAAATCGCTATACATTAACTGCACTATCCTTTTATTACGACGATAATCTAAACAATTTTCATGCAAATAATACGAGGGTATTTATATAGATTACGTCTAAGTATTCGACCTAAAATGATTCATTTTTAACTATTAAGGAGATTTATATATTATCTTTTGCATTTAAAGTAAACTACAAAAATATAGGATTAATAAATAACTCATGCCCTCAGTATCCGTATGGATAAATCCTAAAATTTATAAATATCTAGAAGAACTAGCAAAATTTTTCAATAAAAAACCAAATAGATTAATTAAGGAAATTATTGAAGATAAAGTTATGATTGAAGGAATTGAAAATTATTACAGTGTTGTTAGAGAATTATATAAGTGGTATTACTATGAAGGAAATAACTTATCTAATGAGATATTTATAAGAAGAATTTTGAGTGTGGACAACAATTTTGTTAATTCAGTATAAATTATATAAGGTGTAAATTTAATTTCAATTCAACACAAGATTTATTAGTTAATAAAATATAGTGCTGTAATTTTAACCATGTCCAAAAATTTTATTGTGAATCAGAGAGTTTAAATGATGCAACTTTAAGGAAATTTTAACCAAATTTCAAATGAATGAAATTGTTG
>Ga0081474_123106_pt1 | contig 21033 bp, 23 predicted proteins | sample OneHunmetagenome_2_FD_70978 | JGI IMG/M metagenome (GOLD analysis project Ga0081474, IMG submission 70978) | Ferrous microbial mat communities from One Hundred Spring Plain, Yellowstone National Park, USA v2 (version 2) | ecosystem: Environmental > Aquatic > Non-marine Saline and Alkaline >... | reverse complement strand
GTGGGAGGTGAGTGGGGGTGACTTGAGGAGGGCGATTAATGCCCTCCAGGCCGCCTCAAGCCTCTCCCGCCAAATAACGGCAGAAACAATATACAAAGCAATGGGTAAGGCGAGTCCAACCATTTTGAGGGAGATAATTAAGGAATTATTGCTGGGGGACTTCGACAGGGGAAGCAAGGCCCTCCATAGATTAGTTGATGATGAGGGCGCTGATCCACTTGACGTGATTGGATTCGCCCATTACGACTTATTGTCGACATACTCGAGCTATAAGTTGCCTGAGCACGTGAAGCCTCAATTGGTTCACTTGATCTCCTCCGCCCATTATAGGATAATCCGTGGATCCGACCCCATAATTCAATTATTGGGTCTCTTATCCAAGATGAGGATGATTATATCGGGCATTAACGCCGTGGGGCAGCCTCAAGCCTCGTGAATTCCTCACCTCTGACCTCCTCCCCGCCCTGAGGGGCGAGGCTTTCCGCCCCCTTAACCCCCATTTCTGTAAATCTCGCTCAGCTTCAGTATTGTGTTCCAGTAGGAGTCTATCTTGGCCTCGTATATCTTCATCGCATCTGCATCCACTTTAGCGAATCTTCCCTGCAGCTTCATGTACTCGCTCAGCGGTTTTCTCTTGGCTTTATCCCTGTACATGGCGCTCGGTGGACTTATGGTTAGCTTGCCCTGATTATACTCCCATAGAACCCATACCCCGGTCTCCACCGCTAGCTGCGCCATCTTTATCGTGTAGCTGTCATCGAATTTTTGACCTGGGGGACAGGGCGCGTATAGGTGTATGAACTTGAATCCACGTATTTGATTGGCTTTCCTGATCTTGGCAATGAAGTCCAGGGGATACGCTATAGATGCAGTAGCCACGTAAGGTATCTTATGCATCAGCATTATGAGCGCCATCTCCTTCCTATCCTCGGTCTTGCCGTTAGGCGACGTGGTGGTCCACGCCATCCAGGGCGTCGTGCCTGAGGCCTGTATGCCGGTATTCATGTAAGCCTCATTATCGGCAAGTATGTAAATCAAGTCCTCATTTCTGGCTGCGGCGCCACTTAATGCTGCGAACCCTATATCGGAGCTCGCGCCGTCCCCCGCCCAAACGACCACGGGCCCATTATTACCCCTGATCCTGGCCGCCGACACTAACCCGCTGGCCACGGCTGGACTTGAGGCGAACGGCACGTGCAGCGTGGGTACATTGAATGATGTGGTGGGAGCCATGCCTGGAATCACGCTTGAGCATCCGGCCGGTATCACCAGCGACATTTTTCCATTAAGCGCCATGGCTACTTGCTTTAAGCCCACCAGCAATGGGCATCCAGGGCACGCGGCTGTGCCAGGCATTATGAATTTATCCCTGGGCAATTGATCTATCCTGATGCTCATCACTCACCACCCATCCTAGGCATTAACCACTCCTTCCTAATCCTCATTGGGCCCAACTCCTCGGTTTCATCTATGAATCCCTTAATGGCCTCCTTAAAGTCGCTTGGAGACACATCGACGCCAGCAAGTCCAGCCAGCACGCCCTTGAATGAGACCGTGGGCGGCACTAGCCCCATTATTTCGCCCGCCAATACGCCTCCAAACCCGGCCGAGTAATCCCTATCAAATACCATTATGCCCTTGGCGCTCGACGCTATTGCAGCTATTTCCTCCTCTGGGAAGGGCCTTACGAACCTGATCCTGAGCATCCCCACCCTGTATCCCTCCATCCTCAAATCATTCACAGCCTTAAGCAAGTCGCCGGACCACGCGCCCATGGATACCACGAAGTAATTGGCATCGCTGCAATTAATGCACTCAACGAGGCCCCCATAGTTTCTGCCGGTCAGTTTAGCATATGAATTAAACGTGTCCTGAATCACTTTCCTCGCCTCACTCATTGAATCATCCATCATTTTCTTAAGCAGCATGTGATATGAATCCGACTTAACCATGTTGCCCATGGTTATTGGTTCGCCCCCCGGCTCTATTAGGTATGGCACGCGGGGATCCCGTGGCGGCAACCATGAATCAATCACGTCCTGGCCCGGCGTCTCAAGCACCTCGGCCGTGTGGCTCAGTATGAAGCCATCCAAGCCTATGGCGACGGGGAGAAGCACCCTTGGGTCCTCCGTTATCTTATATGATGCCAGCGTCATATCGAATGCCTCCTGCACGTTCTGCGCCATTCCTATTATCCACCCGCTGTCCCTGATTGCCATGAGGTCCGTGTGCTCATCATGGATATTCCAGGGCGGGCCCAGGGACCTAGTGACTACAGCCATCACTAGCGGTAAGCGAGAGGCTGCTGCCCACCACAGCATCTCATACATGTAAAACAAGCCGTGGCTGGAGGTTGCCGTGAATGCCCTCGCGCCCCCAGCCGCCGCGCCGTATACGGAGGCAAGCGCGGCGAACTCGCTTTCCACCCTTATGAATCTGGCATCCATTTCCTTGCCGTCAACCATCTCGGCTAGGCGCTCAACTATAAGCGTTTGAGGAGTTATTGGGTAGGCCGATATTACTTGAACCCTGGCTAATTTAACTGCTTCGGCTACCGCGTGATCCCCAACTAATACTTTCCGAGTTTGTTTCTGTATTGTCTCCTGCATATTACACCACCGTCTCCTTCACCATATCTATAACCTTTACTGGGCAAACCTCAGCGCATATGCCGCATCCCTTGCAGTAATCATAATCTATCTTGACGGACTTATCCTCAAGCCAATCAATGGTGTCCTCTGGGCAGTATAGCCAACAAAGACCGCACTTAATGCACTTCTCATTGTTGACGACAGGCCTATAGGTACGCCACGTCCCCGTCTTCCCAGCCGCTCCCGGGGCCGGCCTCGAGAGGAGGTACTTGGTGAAATCGAGACCCATATTAGGCCGCCTCCACCTCAATGACTGGCTTTGCCTCATTATAGGCGCGCCTAACTGCCTCCAGGTTCTGGTTAAGCACATTGCCGCGTATGAATTCCCTTAATGAGTCGATTATCGATTGTAGGCTGATTAGTCCAGTTGCCTTAGCGAATGCTCCAAGCATTGGGGTATTCACGACATGCCACCCAGCTATAACTAGTCCGAGATCCTCGGCTATTTGATTGGCATTAACCCAATGAGCGGGGAGCGGCGTCTTTATAGGCGCCGGGGAATTAATTATTAATTGCGTTTCCCTTGATTTGGCGTAATCCATTATATTGATTTGATTAAGTATGGTGTGGGTGAGGATCATTATTATATCAGCCCTCTTTATCGCGCTATGCAGTATCACGGGCTCAGTCCCTATCCGGGCATACGACTTAACTATGGCTCCGCGCCGCTCCGCGCCGAATTCAGGCATTGCTTGTCCCCATTTTCCCTCCTTCATTGCAGCTGAAACTAGGATCCTGGCGGCGGTCACCCCTCCCTGCCCGCCCCGTCCAAGGATTAATATATCCGTTATACCCATGATTGTCGCTCTATCATTTCTCAATGGTCTTATAAATTTTTCTCCGGAGATATTTTTAATGCTATTTTGGAATATCTATAATATTTATAGAATCCAAGAAAACCCCATGCGATGACTCCTCATCGATGCGGCATCAAGGAAAGCAAGCGGGGCCAATAAATGCATGCGCCGCCCATTTTGAGGCATATGGATTAGACCTCAAAATAAGGTTTAATAGCGGTACCTGGGTTAGTGCTATATGACTAAGTTCATTTTTATCACGGGAGGAGTATTAAGCGGTGTTGGGAAGGGGGTAACCACATCATCAATAGCTAAGATATTGCAGATGAGGGGCCTCACGGTTACTGCTGTTAAGATTGATCCATATCTCAACGTTGATGCCGGCACAATGAATCCATTTGCTCACGGCGAGGTGTTCGTAACCATGGATGGCGGCGAAACGGATCTGGATCTTGGCCACTATGAGCGATTCCTAGACATTGAGCTAAGCAAGGATCATAATATAACCTCCGGCCAGATATACTTGAAGGTTATAAGGGATGAGCGGGAGGGCAAGTATCTTGGGCAAACCGTTCAATTGATTCCCCACGTCACCGATGAAATCAAGAGAAGAATAAGGCTGGTCGCCGAGGAGTCCGGCGCTGATGTTGTGCTAGTGGAGATAGGGGGAACAGTGGGCGATTATGAGGGCCTGGCATTCCTCGAGGCCATTAGGCAAATGCGCCTTGAGGAGGATGGCAACGTCATGTTCATTCATGTGGCCCTAGTCCCAGTGCTGGAGACAACCGATGAGTTCAAGACAAAGCCCCTCCAGCACAGCGTGATGGAGTTGAGGAGAGTCGGCATTCAGCCTGACGCGATAGTGGCTAGATCCATGAAGCCATTGACCCAGGACATACGGCGCAAAATAGCATTATTCACTAATGTTGGGGAGAACGCCATCTTCTCCTCCTACGATGTTGACACGATTTATAGAGTGCCAATGCTTCTCGATGATCAAGGCATGGGGGATTACATAGGTAGATCACTGGGTCTTCACCTTAATAGGGCTGACTGGGGCACTTGGGCCAGGCTAAGCGATGCAGTGGTGAATGCCAAGGAGGAGATCAATGTGGTGCTTTGCGGCAAGTATGTCAAGCTTCATGACTCATATATAAGCATAGTGGAGGCACTGCGGCACGCCGGCGCTCATCTCGGGATCAGGCCAATCATAACTTGGTGCGACAGCGAGGAGGTGGAAACCCATCAAGGCTTATTGGAGAACATGAAGCCTGATGCATTAATAGTGCTGCCTGGATTCGGCGCTAGGGGAGTTGAGGGCAAGGTGAAGGCAATACAATTCGCGAGGGAGGGCAATATACCGTTCCTAGGCATATGTTACGGCATGCAGCTCGCCGTGGTTGAGTTCGCGAGGCACGTGCTGGGTTACGAGGATGCCCACACGACGGAGGTTAATCCATCCACTCAACATCCAGTTATAGACCTGACTCCAGAGGAGGCGGGCGTAACCGAGGTTGGGGGAACAATGATACTTGGGAACAGGGAGATAAAGTTGGTGGAGGGCTCCATGCTTCACAACATCTATGGCGCCTCAAAGATAGTTGAGCGGCACAGGCATAGGTATGAGGTTAATCCCAAGTACTTCGATGAATTAAGGGGGGCGGGTCTCGTGTTATCAGGTTGGCGCGCTGATCTGGATCGAGTTGAGACAATAGAATTGCCGAATCATTACTTCTTCGTGGGCACACAGTTCCATCCAGAGTTCAAAAGCAGATTGACGCGGCCTCAGCCCCTCTTCGTTGCCCTCCTTAAATCAGCGAGCCATAGGAAGCATGGATTACCATCGCCCTATACTGGCGCCCAGCCGTGATTGTGAACCATCCTGCCCCGAATGGTGGAGCTTCACAAGTACTGAGGGCGTGTTAGCTTCTCGAATTATTGCTTTGATGGTTCCCTTCCTTAAAGGGCGAGGCTTCTTAGTTCTGGCGGAAGTGATGAATAAGTCTTCGCCGTTTATTGGCTTGAGGGGATTAATGAGTGCCTTTCATGCTCTGTATGATTTTCCTCATGAGTTCATGCGCCTCATTAATCACATCACTTGGTGCATCATAAATCACTAAATCGCTTGATATGTCGCCCAGCAATGCGGTTAATCCATTGATCGGCATTGAGGAATCCATCGACTTTACCTCCATTTCCAGCACCGTGAGTAACGTGATCGATACGGAGATGAATCTAGTCCTGAAATCGTCATTAATCGATGGAATGCAGGGCAACCCAAGTCGGCGGCTTCGAGCACATGCTTCATCCAGGGAAAAGCCATCGCTTAAAATGTAAAGACGAAGCAATTCGGGGTTCCTAACCATGTCCCAAAACGCCTCCTCCAGATTCATTCTATAATCCTTACTGGGGCAACTATTAAAGATTGCATAATATGTATTGACTGACCTCCTCCCCGCCCTAAAGGGGCGAGGTTTGCCGCTCATTTTATCACGATATGCATCCCTAGTTCCCGAGGAAATAAATTAATTTAGTGGTTGTCGCTTCGTCTCGTAGTGATGAGGCAGCTCGATCATGAATCGCGTGATGCATACTTTCGATCGCTGATAAGTACGTGAAGCATCTTGGATTAAGGATAATGGTTTCAAGAAGAGGCGTTATCTTCATCCCTTGATGTTTAATGAATTATTGATCGGTATTGGTCTCATTGGCGTTGCTTGTTTCTGTTAATGTCTCGTTTGCATTATTTATTTCCGTCGATGTCGACTCGTGATGACCATTATCGTTATTGGCCTCATGTGTTGGCTTTATGGATAAGAAGGGTTGATTAATCACGGTTTTATTATTGGCGTCGCCGGATACCGTGTAGCTTATGGTTATAGTAACCGAGTAGGTGCCCTTGGCTAAGTAAATGCTGGCCGAATCATTTTCTTCGTTTAATGTTATTGAGTAATTACCCACCATTATGGTTACATTGAATGATGAGAATGAGTCCTCAAGCGGCTTATCCCTGAGCGATATTTCATAGCCCCCATTGCTTGGCACAGCCACTGTCGCGGTTTCAGTGATTGTTCCGCTGGATCCAGCTGTCAGGTTACCCAGGTTGAAATTGGCTGGATTTATGGTTGGCTGCGCATTAAATTGGTTGGTTATCCTATAGGTTATGTAGGCCAAGTTGCCCACGGCAGCCTCCGCTATCGTTATGCCGCCCACTGCCGCCAGTATTATCATTGCTGGGATCAGCTTGTTCATGGTTGTTTGGCGGTTTCATTCCTTATAAATGCTTTTTTCGGCGTATAGGAGTATGTACGTTGGCTGTCGTAATCATGACCCCCCATCTTTATTAGAGACCACCGCTTGATTGAATAGTGGCGTCTCTAAGCGTTGTTAGGTACATTAACGGAAAATTAGCTAGGGACAGGTTAACCATGGAGGGCGAGGGCTCAATAGAATTGCCGAGCAATATATTGGCCTTACCGGGCTTCGTGGATATGCATGTGCATCTAAGGGGGTGGGAACAATCATATAAGGAGGACATGGAGAGCGGTTCACGTGCCGCCTTAGCTGGCGGAGTAATTGGCGTGGGGGACATGCCTAACACTGTTCCCCCAATGCGGAGTGCCGAGGCCATTGTCAAGAGAATAAGCGAGGCGAGGCTCCTCCCAATAATTTATAGGCTGCATGGAGGTGTTCCCGCCTATCTTGATGAGCTTAAGAATTATCTTAATGCCGGCATTAGATCCATTAAGGTTTATCCAGAGGACTTGGGTTCCCTTAACGAGTTGGCTCAGCGGGCGGCCGAGCTTGGCATGATGCTCATAATGCATTGCGAGGATCCAGCCATGTTTAGGTCAGTGGATGGAAGCGATATATCCATTCATAACTTGGCTAGGCCAATTGATTCTGAATTATCGTGTTTCCTAAATGCGGCTAGGTTGAGCCTGCTTCATGGGGTTAGGATTCACTTCACTCACGTGACTAATCCCCTCGTTATTAGGTTAGTCAATGAATTGCGACACATTGGCCTCAGCGTTGATGTTACCATGCATCACGTTCTCCTGGATTATGAGGAATGCAGCAAGGCCGTGGGCGACCCGTTTTACTGCAAGGTGAATCCCCCGCTTAGGAATAGGCATCATAGAATCGAATTATTGCGGGCCCTACTGGAGGGCAAGATAGATGCCGTGGCCAGCGATCACGCGCCTCATGCGTTTAGTGAAAAGTATGGAAGAAATTATCTGGAAACCGCGCCCGGCTTCCCAGGACTCGAGACCACAAGTCTCCTCTTGATTGATCTCTGGAGGAGGGGGTTAATCGATATCCAGCAAGTCGTTTCCCTGTATTCACATAAGCCTGCCTCGATCTTGGGAATAGATGCATCGAACTCTCTTACCTTGGTGGACACAAAGTCCGTGACCGTGATCGATCAATCCAAGTTCCAATCCAAGGCCCGCCACAGCCCATTTAATGGGAGAAGCGTCCTCGGCCGAATAGTTGCTACAATAATGGGCGGTAAATTATTGATGATTGATGGTGAGTACGAGCCGCGGTTCAGGCAATTAATTGGGGAACGCACATTAATCAAGTCCTAGCACCGCGCTTCCCGTGCCTCCTTCTCTAGCTCTAGTAATGCCTTAACTGGGTCGCTGGATTCATAAATGGATCTGCCGACAATGCCGAAATCCGCGCCGCTCCTCACTGCGCACCCAATTCTTCCCCCCTGGGCCCCAATGCCTGGACTAATTATCACGTCCATGGGAAAGGATTCCCTCGCTAACCTAATTAGGTCAGGCCTATTTCCGGGCACAACTATGCCTTTACGCTTTATTTCCTTGGCGTAGCTCAACGCCTCGCTGAACGACTTATCATAAAGCGTTGGTCCCTGGCTCATGGATACTAGCACAAATATGTCCAGGAGAGGCGGCGGCGCATTGCTTGACCCAATGAATCCATGAATTATGACTCCATTAAATCCAATGCTCCTCAGCTTTCTCGTGATTTTCTCATTTATGAAATTCACATCCGCCATTTTCGCATCCATAATGAAGTACTTATCATTGTTTTTCCTTATAAGTTCACTGACGCCGCTTGTCCCCATGCTTAGTATAGCCATCCAGCCAAGCTTCACTGCCTTAACCATTGACCCCAAGCCATCCAACACGCTCCAATACTTCCCCGGCTCATCCTCATCTATTGCCAGTATTACGTGACTTTTCCCCCGCGCCTCATCTATGCTCATTAGGGCGATGCGCATGTGTTATGATTATTAAAATGTTTCCCTTTGAGGATTACTGCTGCGTGGACTCTTGCGCAGCTGCTTCGTTTGATTGGGCCTTAAATGGTCTCACGTGGTCTGGGGTTGTGATTATGGTTTTCCTCACCTTATCGAATTCTACATCTATTATGAGTGCTTTGCCCCTTAACCCAGCAACCGTGCCAACTCGTCCCTGGTATCTCCTGTGGGGTGCCGTAGTTATATTAGTTGGATCTATATCTATTATTACCTTATCGCCAGGATTATACTCATACATCCACCTAATCAAGCCCGGCCGCCCCCTCTCCCTTGGATGCTTCCTAAGTATGCTCCGGCTCTTGGCTCTGTATCCATGGGTTCTCTTGGTCATTACCTATCGATTACGTCGTGCCTCCCCCGTTTAAAAAGCTTCTCCAATCCTATGAATAACGCCTCCTCCTTATCTCTACAAGGGTTAATAGGACGGCTAGGTTAGTGGCGAAGTATATTAACATATATGCCAGTATTAGATTTAGTTGGATTAATCCATTTATGAAGCCATAGGCCAAGCTGATCAATATGAATAATGGGGATATCATTGAGATGCCGGCTATGTGCCCATACGGGAATCTATGGGTCTTGGAGTAAAGCTCCACGGCGTTTATGGCCACTATTATGCCCAGCACGAAGCCCAATGCATTGATGAACGTGAAGCCGGGGCTAATTAATGATGCTGGGGACAGGTGCAGCACTAGTAGGTTTATTGAGACGTAGAGGGACAATAGGAATGATGATACTATGGAGACGAAGAAAGTTATTTCATATGATTTAGCGAATTGAATAATTGGCTTATGTACATCAAGCGCAAAGCCGAGGAGGCCGGCCCCAATCGAGATGAGCAGCACTGATGACGCTATGCCCCTCACCGTTTGGGGAATAAATAGCCAAGCGGCATAGATGAGTATCAGGAGAGCAGGTAACCCAACGGTGTACCTCCTTAATTGAGGCTCCATTATTGCCTTTAAGATATAGTAACGCGTGAGGACGGCGACTTCCTCGAATCCCCTAGTCTGCTTAACCACTATTCTCTTGATGGATATTATGGGCCTCCTGGTTCTTATGATCTCGGCCGCCGCCTCATCTGATGGTCCATCAGACACTAGTATAACTCCATCGGCATTGAACCTGCTCAGTATTTCCTCTACTTCCCTCAATATCTTTATGTTGGCCATGACTTCATTCCTGCTGGAGCCGGCGACTAGAGCCACCTCCACGTTTTCTTTCCCGAATGATGAAACCATGGAGTCATATAATTGAATTGCACCGAATATTGCATTGGCGTCGGAATCATCGGGATACTTCAGTATGTAGTCCATGGCCACCTTCAAGACATTCTCGCGGCCAATTACCGGAGTCTTGGCGCCCAGCCTATCCCCTACATCATCATCTATGTCTACGCATAAAACCAATAACTTGCTTACGTTTGACATTCCTTTTAATTATCCGTTTCAAGCTCGGTTAATATTTTTAACTCCTCGAATGATACTCGCTCGCCGCTATCTAGCTTTTTCTTGATTTCCTCGGCCCGCTTACGGAGCTCCTCCTTCTGTTTCTCCTCCTCCGCCCTCTTCTTATTCATGTTAATTGATTTATACGCGGCAGTGAGAAGCATCTTATTCTTGTTGAGCTCATCATAGAGTCCGCTCCTCCTTTCCTTTAGTTGCTTGACCTCCACGTACTTGGATAACATGTATGCCTTAATCTCATCCCTCTCCTTCTTAAGGGAGTCCCTTAGCTCCTTGAGCTTAACTAATTCCTCCCTCTCCTTATTGGCTTCCTCTATGAGTGCCTTGATTTGGTTCTTCACTTCCTGATATCTTCCCTCGTATAATTCCTTCATTCTATTAGCTAGCTCCCTCCTCTTCTCCGCCGCCTCCTTTATCTTGCCCCTCTCCTCCTCCAGCCTGCTCCTCAGCTTCTCAAGGGTCTCCGCCGTAACCATTTCCTTCTCAAGCTGGAAAATCATCTTATAGAACTCCTGCTCCCTCTGTGGATCCGTGGGGCTAACCTCATGATCGTACTCCATTCTATCTATTAAGTCCTTAAGCCTCTCTTTATCCGGTATCTTGCCGTCCGTGTACTCCATGGCCAGCCTCATTAGCTCCCTCAACTTATTGGCCTTCTCACGCTTCGCATTTAATTCATCAAGCATTCTCCCCCGCTCCTCCTTCATTCTCTTCAATTCATTCACGAGGTTATTCCTCTCCTCCACTAGTTTGGCTATTTTATTCCGTATCTCATTCAGTTTCTGTCTCTTCTGATTTATTTGATTAATCGCGTCATTTATCTTAGCCCTCACTTCATTCAACTTATTCTTCTTTTCATTCATTTCCGCGTAAACATCGTTTATTTGCTTATTGATCGTTGCTATCTCATTATTGAGCCCTGTTATTTTGCGCTTCAATTCATCTATATCTAGTAAAGACATCCAACCCTACTGATATAGCCATATTTATAACTTTTTCCAAGAAAGAACTAAACAATGAGCGAACCAATGGCATTAGACATATTCGGGAAACATACTTTCAAGGACAAAGAATAAAAGGTATCCCAATTCCCATGAATAGATGGATGCCGTTCGGGTTAATGGCATTAGAAAAAGCTTTGTGACTCTTGAGAGAATGGGGCTAATTAGGCGTAGGCGAGCCATCATAACCGCGCTCAGCGATTTATCGTTCAGAATAAGGTGGGGCGAGGCATATGGATTGCTTGGCCCAAATGGCGCGGGGAAATCCACGGCCGTGAAAATACTATCAACCCTATTGCTGCCTGACGCTGGTTCAGCGGAGGTAAATGGGTTCGATGTGGTTAGGCAAGCCAAGGAAGTCAGGAAAAGCATAGGGCTAGTTCTGTACCCGGATAAGGGGTTCTACGCGAGGCTCAGCGGCTTCGAGAACCTAGTATACTTCGGCAGGCTCTATGGATTAAGCAAAAAAGATGCGGAGCATAGAGCACTGGAATTGCTTAAGCGATTGGACTTAATCGATGCGGCCAATAGGTCCTTTGAGGAGTATAGTTTAGGGATACGGGTTAGGTTATCCATAGCTAGGGCCTTGATCCACGATCCCCCCATAATATACTTGGATGAACCAACCATAGGGCTGGATCCACTCTCATCCAGATCAGTCAGGAACCTATTAATCGAATTGAAGAGGAGCGGGAAAGCAATCCTACTAACCAGTCATAACCTATGGGAGGTGGAGGAGATATGCGACTTGATCGGCATAATAAATAAGGGGAGGATAATAATGGAGGGAAAGCCCAGTGACATCAAGTCCAAGCTCGGCTTAAAGTACGTGGTTGAGGTGGATATAGATACGCCCAGCGGCTCCAAATTAATTAGGATAGAGACGAAGGAACCCGTGGCGGAGTTACGTAAATTGCTGAGCACGGGGGATAAGGTGCTTGGGGTCACGGTGAAGGAGCCAACGCTGGAGGAGGCATTCATGGCGGCGGTGAAGGATGAGCGCGCTGGATAGGCTAGGGGCCGTGATTGAGGGCGAATTCAAGATAATCAGCAGGGAACCCGGCGGCTTAGCTCTTCTCGTGATTCTGCCATACTTCGTGGCGGGGGGCACCGCCATAATTGCATCATTCCTGGCAAGCATTAATAGGTATAGATTCATGGAGCAATTCATTGGGTTCGAGGTGGTCATGTTATCCATAATAATGATTCAGACGGGGGCCAGATTCCTGAGGGAGGAGAGAAACGGGGGGAGACTGGAGTACCTGCTAGCCTCTCCCACAAACGCGTTGCTCATACTGCTCGGCACATCCATAGTGATGGCATCATCAATGGTTGCCGCCTTTCTTGTCTCGCTTATTCCCGTGGCCTATGGAGTCTATGGAGTGCCCGGCCTAATTCGCTCCATTACCTCGCTCCTCCTCCTCTTCATTGGGTTAATGCCGCTCTATGGACTCGGCATACTGCTCAGCGGCGTGGTGCTGAGGTTCAGGGAGTCGGATTCCCTAATGGGGCTAATAACGTCGGCTGCCTCCCTATTATCTGGGGCGACTTACCCCATTGAAGCGCTACCCAAGTGGCTCGAGTTGCTGATCAGGGTTCTCCCCATGCATATGCTTGACAAGGCGCTCTATGGGGAAGTAATGGGTTATCTCACTCCAAGTCGAGCCATTTACTTGGCCGTGGCTGCCATGATTTACTTATCGCTGGGTGTATACTCATATGGCAGGCTACAGAGATCACTGCTTAGAAAGGGCATTTAGCGACGTAATGAATGAGACCGAGAAGGGGCTTCGAGCGCTCCTTGCGCGGCCAGCTTCCCTAGTGATGAGCATTATCAGTGCGCCGCTGTGGCTGGCCTTCTTCGTGCTCTCCCTGGAGGGGTACGGCTTATCCCTGAGAGGCTCCACGCTTCAATTATTAATATGGGTATCCTACTCCTTCTCCTTATACTCGACGTGGCTCTGGGAATTCGGCCATGGAATACTTGATGAGCAGCAGGAAGGAGTGCTGGAGTACGTTCTCGGCAGCGGTTCCTCATTATTTAAACACGTTCTCGGCAGTGGATTAGCGTTCCTAATTTACTCGTTACTGGACATGGTTATAATACTGGCCAGCTTCTCGCTGGTATTCGGAGTGAAGCCATTAATAATGAATCCCGCGCTCCTTGCAGCATCAATAGTGCTGGCATCAGCCTCGCTGCTCTCGGTGGCATCAATATACTCAATGCTGGTGGCGGGGCTCCGATCTAGTTGGGTCGTTACCGACATACTTCAATTCGTTTTACCGGCCATCGGAGGCCTTCTACCCAGCGAGTTCAGCCCAGCAATACGGGCAATCAATTCCAACTCTCCCCTTGCTTATCCCTTCGTCTTAATGAGGGAGGGGGCAACCGGAATAAATGAGTTGGGTACCCCAATAATGACGCAACTAATGTTGGCCACCGCATTCACCGCAATATTGTTGGGATTATCCTGGCTATTCCTATTCATGGCTGATAAGAGGCTGAGGAGGGACGGTAGGCTCGGCCTACGGTGAAAACAACGATGCTTAATCGATAATCCTTTAATGAATCATATGGTTCCATAGCATTGCCGCGCCTCTCCTATGAATAATGGCGGGGATGAGAATTCACCTAAAGCCCAATTAGTTCCCCGCAAATGGTGGGGGCAATATGCTTTTATTTATGGGCGAGATCGCATTCCTTAATCATCAATTATAAATAGCTTAACATTGCGCGTCGCCCTGCGCAGTACCTTCTCGTTCACTCCAAGTCCATTAATTACTGATTCTAATTCGCTTCTCCTTATCTTGAGCCTCTTCACGCCGTTCTCCTCAATCATGACTCCCCGCCTCTGCAATTCATGAACCAATCTCTGCAGCCTGTCCTTATTGGATTGGGCCGCCAGTATTGCCTCATCGATCCCCCTCCCCATCACAACGACGTCCAGCACTATCTTCATTACCTTATTTATCCTATCGGGCACCCCAACCCTGGATCCCCACAGCGTTAATTTATACCTGGGCAGCCTCAAATCATCCAAGTTAAGCATCCTATAGAGGGCGAGCGTCTCGTCGCGTATCTTCCTCTCCTTATCAACAATTCCGCCCAATATGAATACCTCGGTTCTCCTCAAATCATCAATGCCGGCCTCATCCCCATACGGATCAAGAACGGCCGCCCTAGCGCTCGTGACTTCATAGTATGGGAATGAATCAATGATTCTAACTGCATGCGTCATGCTTGGGGCATACCTATTAAATAGCTCCATGAATTCAGGCGTCGAGTTACTTATTATCAAGTTCCCATCCCAGAGGTACTCCCTCACGTAATTAATCGATGACATAACTTGCTCCACTACTTCCCGCTTCTCAACATCGCTATGCCTATTCCACAGAGATAAATCAATTATGAAGAGTGGGTGCCTAGGCATTGCAGCACGCATAGATTCCACGCTTATCTCCCCCGCGCCCTCAACAATGAGGCAGTCACCCCTTGACTCGCCTGGACCGGGCGCAATGATGGTAATGGGTTCCTCCATTACTGTATTCCCACGGCACTCCCCCCTCCTCACATTTAGCTTGCCCAATAATACATCAATGCCTAAGCCCTGCAGACCACGCCTAAGGGCCCATCGAGGCGCACATAAGGCGCTGCATCCTAGGCTCCTCACCGTGCTTAACAGCAGCGATGCCGCGATCACGCGCTAACGTTAATTAATGTATTTGAAAACATTTCCGGCGGATTCCCTCATTGGGTCGATGCCAATGCTTTCCTTATTATCTCCATAACTCCCTCATCCATTCGCTTAATAACCTCGTGATCAATGCCGTGCTCGGCGGCGATCTCGCTGGGCAACCTATATGCAATGAATGTTTCCCCATCGTCATCCCAAATCGCGATCCTCATGGGCAAGTCAATGGCTACATCCTTCTTTACCTGCATCAATAGTGTCCCAGCCCTGGGATTACCGAAGAGGATTACCTTAACGTTGCCTAGCTTCATTCCAGCCTCCTCCGCATTCTTGCCGTGGTCAATGATTGCCATAATCCTCATTCCAGCCTCCTCTATGAGCCTTCTTAATTGAGCCTCGCACTCCTGGAATCCACACCTGCACCTGGATACTAGCATGGTTTATGTATTTTCATGGTTTTAAAAATGGTAATGCGGTTTCAGCAATGCGTTGCACTGTTCCAGCCAAGTGAATCACCGCATTAATGTGATTAATAACGCAATGATTTATCAATAATGAGGATGAGTCGCTTGCTTTTGTTTGGGTATGCCTTGGCATCCGTGTCCCCATTGCCGCTAGCGGTGTCCCACGAGGATCCGCTCTATGCTGCCTTATCATCATTAGCCATAAGTCCCCTCGCCGCACTTGTCTACCTCCTTATTAGGCGGCAATGGAGCAGCGAGGGCTTCTATGGATATGCAAGGACAGTTTCCCCATTATTGGCCAAGATACAATTATATGCCTGGATACTCAGCTATTTTCTCTACATTGTTTACACAATTGATTACATCGTTTTCTATGTATTGAACCTAAGTGGGGCATTATCCATATTGCTGACACTACTATTGCCAGCCGCCGCATCGCTCCTAGTGATTAGTGAATTAGTGTATCCAGCATTGTTGGCGGCATCCCTCATCCAAGTGGCGTTATCAGTCCCGCTCGGGTGGAGCTTCTCGCCATCCCTGTACTCTCCACACGATGCTTTCCTCAACATATTATCCACTAGCCTCCTCCTCGTATGCATCACCCTGGTTCCCTATATCGATGGGGATACCCGCGCCGCGTGGGTTGCTCCCCTCGCATTCATATTATCCTCATCATTAATGGTGCTCGGCGGCCTCTTCATGGCTCCAAGGATTATTTATTACTTGCAATCAATCGGCCAATACTCAATTATATTAGTTGAATACGCGGCGTTAAATGGCTTATTGAGGAGGGGCCTACGCATTAGGGGATCCAGCGCGGCATTGGTTTCCTTAGTGATGGCGCTTAGCGCAATTAGTCTAATTAACTATGGATTATTCTATGAATTAACGATTATCCCATCGATCTCCGCCCTCTACTTCTCATTAATTATCGCGGCATTATTATCCGCCGCATTCCTCAGGAGAAGAATGGCTTACCTGCTTGCCTCATTCTCCATATTGCTAATGCTGTATGGATTGATTAATGTATTCATGGCTACTAGGGGTCCATACTTGATCGATGCTGCCCTGGGATTAATTGCCCCAATAATTGCGGTATTAATGAAAAAATATAATAGTGCAGGAGGCGCTGTGCATCAATGAAGATCGCAGTAATTGGTTGCAGGGGTTTTGGGCGGGTTCACTTGGAGGCAATTAAATCCATTGGGGGCATCGAGCTATACGTATTCTCCAGGAACAGGGAGGCGGCGGAGAAATGCGCCGAGGAGTGGGGGGCAGCGGGCTACTTTACTTCATATGATGAGGCACTTGCATCCCCCGTGGATGCGGTGGACCTGGTGGTCAGCCATGATGCGCACCTAGACATGTCGATAAAGGCATTCAAGGCCGGTAAGCACGTGTTGCTTGAGAAGCCCATAGCGAGATCAATCCAGGAGGGGGAGGCAATAATCAATGCAGCGAGGGAGGCCGGCGTTAAGTTCATGGTTGCCGAGAACCACTTCTTTGATCCAGCCGCCAGAAAGGCAGCTGAGTTAACGAGGGATTTAGGGGTTCATACCATAATCGCCAGGGGCACTTCATTCCATTCGCCCACGGGGTGGCGAACCAAGGCTGAGGAAATGGGCGGCGGCTCATTAATAGATGGGGGAATCCACTTAATGGATACATTCCTAAACATTGGCGGGAGCTATGAAGCGGTATGCGGATCATCTAGGAGGGTTGCCTCCATAATGGAGGGCGAAGACACTAGTATAGCCTTGTTCAAATTTAAGTCAGGCGCAGTGGGCATCTTCATATATGGATGGGCATTTCCAAGCGCTCCCCGCGCTCCGCTCTTCGAGGTGTATGGGGTAAACGGTTCAATCATAGAGGACCCCGAAAGCAGGGTTAAGGGCAGGAATTATGGTGACTTAATAATTAATGGGAAAAGAGTTGAGTTACCCAAGGTAAACACGGTTCAAATGGAGATACAGGGCTTCCTCAAAGCAATTCAAGACGATACAGAAGTACCAATGCCTCCTCAATTAGCTCTCCGCGATCTTAGGGCTGTACTAGACATATACGCATCAAGCTGCCCCTAAGTAAGGCTTAAATAATTATAGGCAAGAAAGCTTCGGCCATTTAGTTTCAATTCTTTTGTAGATTCTGCATGAATGATGATGGCAATTGAGACACCGCCAACTTTAGATTTCAATTCTTTTTTAGATTCTGCATTACAATCTCAGACTACATATTAAACTTCTCCTTCAACACTCAAAATTGGGAGAAAGAAAGAATAGAAAACGAGAAGAGCGATGAGGCCGAGTGATTAATAGTCACGAAAAGTGACTATTAGTTACGATGAAGGCGGAACTCTCAATATCACTCAAACCTAAATACTCTCTTATACTTTCTTCTGCATGCTGAATATCACTTAAATCAACACTCATTGATTTTGAAGGTACTGGGATTTCTAGATAATCCTCCTCTAATAGCCTCGTCCAGTTATCTGATATTCTCTTGCTGAAAATTTTTAGTATATATCTCATAATACTTGAGTTAAACCACGCTGCAATTAACGGATTGTTTTCTTTTAATATATAGAAATTTTTTGATGCACATAAAGGCTTTTCACTATAATTGGCTAAAATCTTATGCTTAGTTAAATCTAGCTTATCATGAATAAAGATGTGGCCGTATGGGGTCTTAGTTTGCAATTGCTTCCAAATATGTTGATACCATTTATCCCCGAATTTTAGAGCTGGTAGGTTTTGCTTCTCTCCCCACTCAATGTATTTCTTCAAATCGCCTTCCGGTTCATCATTAATTGCGAGTACGTAGAATTTAGGGTTTGATACTACTATTTCCTTATTGTAATACTCTGGCTTTCTAAGACATTTAACTAAATACCTCTTAGGAATACTTAGAATTTGTGCTTGGTTCTTAATTAGTACGGAGTCTTCTTCCCTTAACACGCTCCAATACTTATTGGGAATGAAAAAGAACTCTGGTCCGTACATCTCAACCCCTCTTAATATTTCACCTTTGCTTAGATAACGTAACAGACCCTTCTCTAATGCCCTTTCTATTATCTTAACCACCTTTCTTGCATTATCGTAGTCAAATAAGCTGAGCCAGTTTCTATCTAGAAATTTAGGAACTTTTTTGACGTTAACGGTGTACAAACTCCTCAAATTACCATCATATTGGTAAATAGTGGTCTGTGTTTCGTGAAGCTCAAACAATTTTCTCTTTCTAAGGAAAATTATAAGCTCCTTGAAACCGCTACCAGTACTAAACGAAGGCTCCTTAACGTTTTCTACCAGAGTGAGGATGTCGTACCTATACTTCAGAAATTCCTTTAACCCCCTCCCCTGACTGGTATAAAATGTGGAAGCTGGGATAACGAGCAAAGCGTAACCGCCCTCTTTAAGTATGTAATCGATAAGGAATATTGAAAGTATATGAAGTCCTGGATCCTTTCTTGAAATAAATTTTCCGTAGCCATGAGAAATCATGGATTCCAGTATCTCATTCCTATTACTTATCAAATGCCATCTAACGAAAGGAGGATTAGAAATTATTATATCAGCCTTATACTTCCATGCTATTTTGAACGCATCACCACATATAACTTCTACGTTATCATAAATTGAGGAAAGCACTTTACGCCCTAACTCACAAGGTTCTTTATTTATCTCAATACCAATAACCTTACTTGGTTTAATCAGATCATTAACTGAAGAAAGTAGAACACCAGAACCCATAAAGGGATCCATTAATACTATTCCTTCTCTATTTGGAATTTCCTTTAGAAAAGATCTTATGACAGAAATTCCATCATAATTAGTATAATATGAAGATGTTCTTTTCCTATCTACAAGGTCTTGTACTTTATATTGCCTTTCGTCTATATACATAATCACACCTTTTTAACTACTATCTCATTGTTTTCATTAAGTATCCATTCTATTTCACTACCCTCACTTAAATCTAAGAGCCTCCTGACCAAAACTGGTACCGTAGTGTAGCCCTTACCCCACAACTTGCTCCTACCTAACACCTTAGCCATACTAGTAACTCTACTAGTAAACTTACTGGTAATATTATATAAACCTAACGCGAGCGTAGAGGGTAATACCACTTAACTCCCCAGTTTGCTAAGAAAAATTCAACTACTACTATTTACTACTACTAGGGTTTGCCCGGGGAAAAAGATTAAGTGAAAAAGCTAAGGCCCAGGGTAAAAAGAAATGTGTAAGGCCTTCTTATCCTCACTAAAATTTTTCTAGAAAATGTAAAAAATCCAATTAGTCTTAAAAAAGTGTAAATTAGTCCTCGTAAAAAGTCGTAAAATTGAAAGTAGTGTAAGAACGTTTGTTTTTGTTTTTGTTTTTTGTGAAAATTTGAGTAGTAGTAATATATATTATATCTCTTTTTAGAGAAATTAGGATTTTTAGAAGTAAACTGGGGAGTTTATTCAAAGAATTAGTTTAACTTTTAGAAGAACTTTTCAAATTAAACTGGAGAGTTTACCTATGTTTGAATATTTATTACAAAATTGATAAATTAGGAAGATAGAATTAGCTGTTTATCATTTACCTATTTAGAGAAGGTTTTTATTCAGTCTTACCTTTAAGATACGGCCGTTCTGTAACCTGTATGCAAATAACACCCTGGCCTTAGTGAACTCATCTAATATTTCAGTTATCCTGGAGAGGTTTATCCTCATTTTTAATGCATAATAAATCTGTTCTGCAATCGTTTCATTTTCACTCCTTTCTACATAACCGTTAAGTTCATAGAAGAATCTTAGAACCTCTACTTCATCTTCGTCCAATTTTCTCCCCAGGGCCTTCTCTGCTTTTTCTTTTATTTTCTCAAAACTACCCTGGAGCTGTAATATCTTCTTAGCAGTTTCCGTCAGACTGTAAATATTCATGTTATTAATCTTCTGAACCTGGATCCAGCCCTTCAGAACATACCTCTTTACTCTAGGGTAGATCTCCTTAGAAGCAGTGTTGATCACTTTAGCTAAATCCCGGGCCAGTTTAGGCCCTTTAGTTAGCTCCTGAAATATCTTTATTATATTATTAGATTTGAAGAAGTAAGCGGTCATTTTCTCACCTCCGTTAAACTCCCCAGTTTACCGCTCTGTTTTCTAGAAAATCATACAATGATGTTTGCCTACCTTGGGGCTTAGATATTCTAAGCAGCTCTTCTAAATTTCTCTTAAGTACCATGGGGTCCTTTCTATCCTCATTTCTGCCGAAAAGATACCCTGTAATATCAAAGCCATCAAAGCCATAAAATAGTAGTTCTCTTAGCTCTTTCTTCGTACTCACTCCTAAGTACCATAGAGGTCTTTTAGCCTCTCTTAAAAAATCATCGATTTCGTAATCCCGGAACTTCTTATCAGAAGCGTAACCTATATAGACGTTAAAGTTGTTTTCTCTTAATTCGTCTACTATTTCTAAATCGCCCATGGAGTGAATAGGTACAATGAATGATATGCCCTTTAAAAGTCCTAAATTAACTACTTTCTCTGCCTTGGACAAATTAGTATAATCTGGCCATAACGCTATCTTTACTTTGCCTATATTCCTTGCACCTTTAGATAAGATAATTGAGACATACGTTAACATCGGGGGTGGGGGGGATCCCCCCACTAAGGTAACCGAGCCCGGATC
>Ga0081474_140426_pt1 | contig 21083 bp, 20 predicted proteins | sample OneHunmetagenome_2_FD_70978 | JGI IMG/M metagenome (GOLD analysis project Ga0081474, IMG submission 70978) | Ferrous microbial mat communities from One Hundred Spring Plain, Yellowstone National Park, USA v2 (version 2) | ecosystem: Environmental > Aquatic > Non-marine Saline and Alkaline >... | reverse complement strand
CCAAAGGCCTACCACACTTAACAACATGATGACTACCACAAGAGGGACAAGAAACGTCTTGCCTAAATACAGGCTTCCTACCCATAAGTAATACTCGTTATACAAATATAAATAGCTTAACAACGACACTATCTCCACACTCCTTGAGATGGTCTCTTGGTTTTTCTAAAAGTTGACAAACCATCACAGCAATCTATGAGAATGAACTTGCTTAAGTCCTAACTTCAATTCACGCTACTGATTTCATGTCAAGTAAGAACTTCCAAAGTGGTTTAATTTCTATTTTCTTCTATCTTCTTCCCTTCAACTATCTATAGAGTAGACAATGCTTTTAATACTTTTAATAGTAAGTCAATAACTATACAGAGTAAGGATATGTCCTCTAGTTCGATTTTAGAAGGCAAATGAAACTCATGAACTACCTTATTTGACTCTCTTCTTATCTCTTTCAACATCTTGTAATACTTATCAGGCAAATTGTACTTGCTAATAATTTGTTTATAGACGTAGTCCCAAATATTACCTGCCTTTAAATCTTCAATAAATTTAGTATTTTCTAATATTTTTTCTAATTTCATGCCTCTACACATCTCTTTAGTTCGCCTTTCTATTTCAATCTTATCGATAATCAGAACAATATCCCTTAATCCCCCGATTACTTTATTTTTTATAATATCCTGTAATGCTCTCTGAAGAACCATTAATAAGAAATACGCTTTTGAGTATTCATCTTTATTTATTGAGTTTACTACTTCGCTTATAATTTGTTTATACTCAGAGCTTTTATTCATTAAGTTGCTTAAATTGTTGATGAGGGAATTCTTGTCCATGTTTAAGAATTGTTTAATATCGTAAGGTAAAGCACACCTTTCTCGTAATCTCTCAACTAGCATTAAATATTTATAATTTAAAAATCCGATTAAAAGTTATGAAGGCGGTATATTATGACCCAAAATTGGGGATTTCGTCATTCTTAGATGATAGATTGTTTAGATCAACACCTGAGGGATATGAAATAGTAGATTACTTCACCGTGTCGAAATGGCTTGAGAATGCTGGTAGGGGTGACGTACTTGTATTCGCTCAGGATATTGTTCCAGATACTATTTATGATATAACACCTTTCAACAGCGACAGCAAGTTAGGGGAGTTCATAAAGAAGGGAGGGGTAGTAGTATGGGTTGGAGACATTCCATTCTTTTATAGGTTACGTTGCTTTCCTAAGGAAAATGAATATAAGGGAAAGATAGAGAGGGTAAAGGAGGTCCTGAAGAGGCAAGTGGCTTTTACACCTATTCCAGATTTCTATCTTCAAAGGTTTGGTCCCTATGAGAAGGGAGACAAAATTTGTGTTTTAGACATTATTGGGGGGTTTTACATAGACGTTAATGAAATAAGTGTGAGTTGGATATCCTTAGAGTATAAACATCTGGGTTTCCTCAAACTGAACGAGTATTGTTATTTATATTCTCCTACCCCAGTGAACCAAACATTAATAGGTAAAATGCTCCGGTATGTAAGTCATGAGTCATTAAGGCCCATAAAGTACACTACAAACATCCTTCCTTTAACCCTAACTACGTTAGACGGGGTGTGTAAAGGGAAATACGCTGGGTCATGGATAGCTCAAATAGGGGAAGGATATTTCGTAAGGCTATATGACGTTAATGAGGAAATTGACCCAAATAAGGTATTTGAAATAGCAGAGAAAATTACAACTTATTTACGAGTTTAAAAAAGCAGTACGTCAAACCAACTCGTGACTTTATCCAAGATGATATCTTCCTTATATTTATCCACCTGGAAGACAAAAGTCTAGCTGTCTCGCGTATTGTTTCAACATCGTAGTTTTGCATTGCATAATAAATAGATAGAAAAAACTCATATTTAATTATATGTTCATTATAAATTCTAGTTCTAATATTTCTCCTTAGTGTAGAATTCCCACATTTGCTTAACAAAAGCTCGATGAAATATTTACTTATCTCTTCAATAGCAGAAAGAAGTAAGAAGGCTAAAATGTTGTTACTAAGCCTAAGTTTCTTTCCTTCTTGATATAATCTATACAATTCCTCACTATTCTTTTTTATCCTTCTTCCTAAATTCTTACCCATCTTCCGTTCCTTTTCTCACATGAAAGAATTATTCCCTCACTTTTCTCTACCATTTTTCCAACAGCATACCCTGCCAATCCAGAAAGAGCTGCTATAAGAAGACCAACATCAAGTCTCTTAGCCGCTGTTCCACCGGCTATATCACCTACTGTCGCAGATGATGTAGCTCCTTCGAACGCAAAAGTTACTACATTTGAAACTATTATCCTTATAGCCATTACCCCCAATTTTGACAGTAGCTCATCAATCTCCTCGCACTGCATCACTCTAACGTTAGCTGGAGTTCTAAAAGATAATGAAATTTCATACCCGTTCTTACTTATCTTTATATCATCGTCTAAGTTAGTTAAATTAGACTTTAACGCATTTTTGATATCCTTGGCTATCCGTGTAGTATAGCCGTCAATGACATATCTGATATGCTTCTCCATAAGGTGAGTATTTACCCTCGGCATTAATATACTTTTTGTTTGTTAAACCTACAGTTGCGAAGTCATTAAGAAGCCTAAACTTTGCTATAAAAACGATAAGTAAAAATATTCTTAGTATTTTTGTAATTACTGTGAAACCCTCATATAAGATTTCACATATAATTCTTATCCTCTCAAGCTAATCCTATTATAAAATGCAGTATCCGGAATATTGTATGGAACGTTGAAAGCTTTGAAGTTCTCATTTGAGGGATTTTGTTTCGTTAATAGCTCCCTGAGTTTATATTATCACTATTTATTTTTATTATTTATCATAAATAATTTTCATATAGAATCAGCGATTTGAAGGCCCTTTCATTGTTGATTTTCTCTTCAATCATTATGTTTGAACTTGAGTAGATTATGCGTTACTAAATATTATAAATAAAGAGAAAAATTAAATAAGATAAGAATTTAATACTTTATGTAAAAAGCAATTATTCCCAGGTTAACAGGAAGGATATATGCCCACTTAAGGAGAAGAAAAATTCTTTTCTGTGAGAAAAAGGGTAAATATAAGGAAAAGATATTAACGTTTTGCATGTTGAGGTGAAGTCTGAGGATTTAACTGAGATTGGAAATTATTATCTAAGGAGATTTCGGAAGTTATAAGGATGAGAGTTTCTATGTACTGAAAGGTACGTTTAACTGACATAAGATAAACACTATATTCAAAGTATATAAAGTAAACTTTATATACACACTTTCCTATTCTTACGTTATGAGTGAAATTATTAGAGTTAGTAAAGATGTGAAGGAGAAGTTAGTTAAGATTGCTGCTGAACTGCAGTTGAATAAGGGTAAGAGAGTTAGCTTAAATGATGCGGTAGAATATTTAATAACTTTTTATGAGGAGAATAAAAAATCTCAAAAGAATGTTCAATTACTGTTTTCCCTTTTAGGTTCTGCAAAAGGGATTAGAGAGGAATTAGAGAGGTCGAGAAGAGAAGATGAGGGTAGTAGTTGATACTGGAGTACTAGTTGAGGTTTTAGAAGGATCGGATTTAGGAGAAAAATTCCTTAAGCTTGTTAATAGTAGTAAACTAGAGCCAATAATTACTAATCTGACATTAATTGAGTTAACTTATATAATATGTAGGAAATATGGAATAAATAAGGCTAGAGAATTAGTTAAGAAGTTGCTAGACTCAGGTTATTTTGAAGTAGTTAATGCGTTAGAGTTTGCTGACCATATAATAGAGACGAAGTGCAATAATTCCATGTCTATAATTGATGCTTCTGTTATCGCAACAGCTAAAGGACTAGGAATTCAAGCATTGTTTAAATTAGAGAAAGAATTGAAAGATAAAAAGTTAGAAAATGTCATATTTATAGAGAATATCTAGCTTAAGAGCTCTTAGTTGAAGTGTAACTACAACAAAACGGCCTACATCCCAGTCAGATCTGATGACTAATATGTTTTATATAAGACGTCAGATGCTACTAGATCTTAGAATGATGCTGACTTTATGATATTTGTTTATAAACACTAATGAGAAAAAAGTATTATGAGTGATACAGCTAGTGAAGGTAGTATAAGAGATGCATGGTATTCAGATATAGTAAACTATCTGCTTGATCAGAATATTGACAATGTTACGATACCAGAATTAGTTTTACAAAATAAGCAAAGGCCAGATTTAGTGACTTATATCTGTGAGAATGAGTATTGCAATCCTTTCTTACTGATAGAATTTAAGAAGAAACCGTCAGGACGTCCCTCCAAAGCCTATTTTCAGTCTTTAAATTATTCTAATATTATCAAACCACGATATACTGTAATCGCTTATTTTGCTAATATTTACTGTAGTCTTAATATAACGGATGAACAAACTAAACAAAAACAATTTAAAATGTTCTTTTCTTGTGATGAGATGATTGATGCTTTCTGGGATTTTTTCGAAAATAAAATATTTACTTATCGTCATTCTGGAGGAATCCATAAAAAATCTCTAATTAAGGAAATATTTAGGGCTCCTACATATGAGAGATTTTTAAGAGCAGAATTCTTTAGAATTTTGGCCAATAATAATCTTATTCCTAGATCCGAGTATTCTGTAACTCATGAAAATAATATGGTCAGACCTGATTTAGTAATATTCACTAAAAACTCTAATAAACCTCTTTTGGTTTTAGAATTTAAATCAGAATATACTCCATCTATGTTTTCCCAAGCTTATAAATATAAAAAGGCCTTAAATCCTTATTATTACGGAGAAGTTTATGGTACTAAAAATTCAGTTAGAGTTAATATTTTTGACATGCAGGGTCAGTGTATTATAAATGATTATATTAAGTTTGGTAATCCATACTTAAATGAGGATGAAGTAATAAGCATAATTAAAAAATTACAACAAAATTCAAAAAGTGAAGATCATTAACCTTGTAAATTATTAAAGATTATAGTTCTTGTTCTTATGGAAAAGTTTAATAATATAGTACAATTTTATTCTCTCAAAATTATTGTTTACTTTGTCTTATCGATTCAATGTTTATATGTAAACTTATTTTAAAAACATATTAATGTATAGTGATATAGTATAATTTCCAGTAGGTTGAGATACTTTTGCCCTTATGAAAGACTCTTCTAGAGAAAATATTAATATTATCACAACTATGGAGATAGTGCTAACTGGTGCTTTCAGTGTTCCTCTAGATGGATTAAGCAAAACCTATTAAAATATCTTGTCAGCGACCAGAAGTATAAGTGGAAAATCTCTCATTTTGACTATGATCATTTTTCGTTAGAGAATTTATAGAAAATAAATAGTTAATAGTTACAGGAATTAACTAGTTAAAACGTGATTTTAGTAAATAAAGCACTTAATGAGATTACGGAATAAAGGTTAAAATAGGTGACGAAAGCACAGGATACAGAAAAGGAAATCGAAGTCGAAGACTCTACTATTGATTCCCTGGATAAGTTCACGATAGCCAAAATGGACATGGAAGGTGCTGAAACTACGTAATTAAATCATGTAAGATATCCGAAATGGAACTCCACGGCAAGGACAACATAAAAAACTTAAAAACAGTGGGTTCACATCCACTTTATGACACGTAAAGATTTAGTAAAAAGCTATAAGGAATATAATACTTCATCTATATGAAGGTAAAGACTAGGATATTCTTTAATTACAAAGTTGGGGGTTAAGGGGACGGAAAGCCTCGCCAGGGGATGGATAGCCCCCTTATATTTAAGTATGAGTTCTTCCAAATTTCTCTTAGTGACTCTAGCTGTGCTCTTCCAGCTTAATGGGACTGAGAGAGGAGCAGATATCATCTCACTTAAGGGACTAGACGTAATGGATAAAAGCGCAAGTGAGCTCTCCGGCTATCCCTACTGCTCACTAAATGGAGTCCAGAATAGATGGTGGAAATGACGTAACCCTCACCCTTCCAGAGTAGTGAGTAGTCAGATAAATACACACTTATATGCTCGTGAAGGCCACAGATTTCTTGCTCTCCTTTTTCCACATCAAGAATTCGCCTCTCAAAGCCTTAAATTGTGCAATTATTAGAAAGAACTGATTGGGTACCCAAGCTTTCACTAACTCCCTTGCCTGAGGTATAACTAACGCGATCAACAGTACTAATAGCAAGAAGAGGAAAAGCTTCGGCAAATAAATTGCCGTTAGAACTATACCGAGTGCTAAAAACCAAGGGTTTATTAAGTGCAGGTAAAACTCCTCGAGAAAAATTGCCTTATATTTCCTGTTCTTACTCCTCATCACTTTAGGCAAAAAGCGTACAAAATGTCTCACCAAGTGTAACCCCCTTCTAGTCTTCCAACTAAAGTAATCTAACCCCTTTGGTGAGTACTCAAATGCTCTTACTTTAGTGCATATGGCTCTATATCCCTTTAAAGCAATAAGCGTAGCTATGCTGCTATCATCAGCACCGGCATTAGGAATTTCGTCTGCTGAAAGCAAGCTCTTCCTGAAAGCCGTTAGCTCACCGTGGAAAATCGGAGTGGAGTAAATAGCAGACTCGGACAGCCTGATCACATTATAAAAGTTCCTATAAGCGTTTTCAGTACCTCTATTACTCCTCTTAATACAGCTAACAGCACCGATCTCGCCCTTTAAGTACTTTATAGCATCTATTAAAGGGTCGTCCCACAAAGCATCAGCATCGGTTATTACTACTATATCATTACTAGCATTCCTTATTCCCTCTTTTACTGCGAATATTTTACCTCTCCTCTCCTTCTCCTTGACTATTTTTATCGGAATGCCGAGTGATTTGGCTACCTCTATAGTGTTGTCAGTAGAAGAGTCAACGAGTATAATTTCAGCGTGCTCCAGAGGGTAACTCTTCATAACGTTTAACAACTTGTCCCTGATTTTATCCCCCTCGTTATATGTAGGGATTATTATGCTTACGGGTTTGTAGCCTTCAGCTTCAACTTCCTCCATTCTCTTATCTTTTATAGCAAAGAAATAAGCTAATGGTTCCGAGAAGTGGAGTGCTAAAAGCTCTAAGCCTAAGAGCATTAGGAAAAATAGCATGGTTTTTATTAATAAGCTTTCATTTCAATGAATACAGCTAAATTACAACCTGTAACGTCTAGGTCTTTTAAGGTGACACGTAACCTATAAAGAACCCTATTAAAGACATGTAGATCAGGAAGGGGGCTAATAGCGTGTACTTAGACCGCTTATATTGTTTACACGTCTCTAAATTTACTTTTATATAGAGCATAACATAAAATAGCAGTATTAAAGCCAAGAATAACAGTATTTTACCAGTTACAATTAATATCACTGATAACGCAACTGAAATTAAGAGAGTAAGTAACCTCATTATAGAATCCTTGACTATCCACTTCTCACCAGTAAAAGCCTTATAAGCCTTGGCACCTTTAGCAGCCTCGACGTTCTGCTTTATGTAAGACCTCAAAGAGTTTCTGTGGTAGTGATAAATATAGTCAGAATAGTTGACGTAAAAAGTATAGCCAGCCTTCTTTAACCTATGTAACAACTCATCTTCCTGCAAATAGTTCATTTTCTCGTTAAAACCACCTACTTTAAGTACCGCATCACGTCTGTAAACAGCACCGTTAGCAGTAGTAAATCCCTTACACAAGAAAGTATCTATCGCCTTTTGCATTATCGTAGAGTCAGGAGGTGAGTACACCTTAGTGAAAACAACTGCTACCTTGTCGTCGGTTTCCATAACCTTAACTGCGTCGCTTATCCAACCTGGAGTGGCTATAGTAGCATCGCTGTCAAGAAACGCAACGTACTTACCCTTGCTCTCCAAAACACCTCGGTTGTAAGCAACTCCCCTACCTCTCCTTTCCTCAATTACAATTCTTAAGTTGTAAACATTTTTGTACTCTTTAACAATATCCAAAGTACCGTCGTCCGATTTACCGTCAACTACTATTAATTCAACGTTAGAGTAATTCAAAAGCTTTATAGACTCTAAAGTCTTTCTAATAGTCTTAGCCGAATTTAAGGTGGGAATCACTATACTGACCAGAGGTTCCATAAAAGATGTCCTCATTTGCTTTTAAAAAGCCTTTTCTCAAATCGACTCAGTCCTTCTGTACTGTTTTTGGAATAGTAAAGGGTAACTATTTATCTAACCTTTAAAAATCTTCCATAATTATAAACTGTAAATATATTATAAGGTTTATAAAATTTAATCTTTTGTTATCATCTATCTAAAAGTCATTATAATAGAGCTTAAGACAACTGTTCATCGTGTACTTCGCTAAAATCTTTGTAGGTTTAGTTATACCTAGCATCACGAGTGTTCTTATACAACTTAACATATGCAATCAACTCATTTTTTCTTCACCTAAGTAATATTCATTTATTGAATATTTATACCTAAATAAAGGCACTATAAATACTTTTAAGTAACTTTTCATAAATATTATTATGGATTTAGTAAAGCTTATTGGGGCTATTATTGCTATAGCCTTTTTCTTGGCTTATATTATAATAACTAACGTTCCGGCAAATATAAATACATATGTAAATCAACCTAAGCAAATAGCCAATCAAATAAACTATATAATACCTAAAAATTTTTCTATTTCTTCGTTTAACATAGATCTCCAAAATCTCACTCAGTTAGCCAATGAGTATAAACAAATTTCTGGCAAGTTAAGTATTGAAGTTCCCTCTTTTTATCATAATTTAACGGGAAATTTTAAAATAAATATGCCTAAAATTCCTAAGCAGATCACTGGAAAGCTATTCGTAAATCTTAGTTCTATAAACATTAGAGGGGTTTATTTAAATATATACAATGATTTCAATCAGAGTATAATAATAGAAAATATTACAGGAAAGTACCTAATTCTTTCCTCTGAGCAATATTTTACCCCAATGGAGGAGAGAATGATATTTATCAATATAACGAACTTTACGGGGTTCTATGAGCTTTATAGCAAAGGAGAAGAAAACGTCACTTTCCACATAAATGTTGATGGAATAAACTTAACTAGTTACACGATTTTATCTAAAAGCTCAAATATCTCTCTATCTGTACCAAATTATCAAGGTGGAACAGTAAGTGTGAATATTACCAATACTTTCCCATACTGCATAATTATTGACAATATAACTGGAAAATATTTGTACTTAGAAAAGAATATTACCATAGGAAGTAATGCTACTTCTACTGCAGTATTTTACGTTAGTAATTTTACTGGGTTTTATAATTTATATAATCAAAGTAAGGAAATAGTTAATATTAGTGTAGAAGTTGATGGAATAAAAATAAGCAAGGAAGAATTATTAGGCAAAAACTTCAACATTTCATTACCTAATACTCTTGGAGGAATCGTAAATATTAAAGTATATAATCCATTTAATTTCACTATCATGTTATATAAAGCTTATGGAGAGTATTTCCAACTAGAAAGTGCATATGCTTTGAAGCCCGGTTACTCATATTTACCTTTTAATGTAACTAATTTCTATTTATTATATAATAATATAAAAGATAAGGCAGAAAATATAACTATATTAGTTGGAATAGGAAATATTAATATTACTAAAACTTTTCCTTTGTACAGTTCTATAAACTTAACGTATTACGAAAGTGGAGAAGTATCCATAACTGTTAGCAATCCTCTGGACACTACTCTTATAATCTATAACATAACCGGCAAATATTTATATTTATTAAATAAAACTGAAATTAAACCTTTCAGCTACGGAATTTTAAGAATTTATGTAACTAATTTCACCGGCATTCCTAACGATAAAATAACGCTCCTTGCCAACGTTTATGGAGAAAATATAAGCGAAAGCTTCGAAGTAAGCAACTCATTATCTATATCCATAAATCAAGTAGATGTTCCAGTTCACAATCCTTTCAACGAAACTATTATCATATATAACGTAACCGGCAAATATTTATATTTAACTAAGATTTATACAATTCCTCCTGGGTGTACACAATTATTGGAAATCAAAATAATAAACGAAACTGAAGTGTTTAACGAAAATATTACTATAAAAGCTCAGATAGGCCAAACAAATATTACATACGTGATGGGACTATGATAAAGTATCCCTTCACGTTAATTTACCTAATTTCTAGCCTAATTATAATCGTACTACCTTTTTACTGGTGGACTTATAATTTTGGCGGACTTGTATTAATAGAGACTTCCCCATTCCAAATGTCCATATATTTCCTAGGAACGTTTCTTAAGATTTCATACGTAATAAGTGCAGCTCTGGAAGCTTTTAGAATATTTTTAATAATAGTAATAAGTAGAGATATTTACTTATTTTTAAAAGGAAAAATAATAAGAAACAGAATTTTACTGATGTTAACGATCTCATATTTAGTATATCCTATCATAATATATATAGTGATAACGTATTTAATGTCATCGCACGGAATATACTCTAACTATTCGTTTTTAGAAATTGGTAAGGAATTAGTGAGCGTAAAATATGAGAACGCTAACTTACTATTAACCTTTACCTTCTATCCTCAGATCATATATTGGATTGCGTTAGCAATAAGTTTTCTATTTATCCCATCGTATTTAGAAACTAGAAAACTTAAAAAATGAGCTTCTCTCCTTCTTTTTAATTTTTATTGATTTATGTAATTTTAAGAGCCCTATTTGTGTGTTAGCTTCTTGTATCTAGGTTAGCTAATAGCTGCTTAGATAGAACAACTGCTTCCCTTTTTAGTTCTTAACTTCTCTTCTTACTAGATAGCCTAAATAATCGGCGAGAGAAACACCTCCTAGTTCAAAGCCTCACTCTTTAAGCTTATCACGGTCTTTATACTAAAACATTTTATAGTATAAAAACTAACTGTATTAGACTATTTAAAGAGATAAATACCATGATTTATCTTAATTCATGCGTCCTAGTAAAAACCAACGTTATTATCGTACCGTATTTTAATTACTGACGTCTCCAATCTTGGAAGGGGTGATCAGCCTTTTGTAATGCTTTCGTTAACATTTGTACAATCCTGGAGTCTTTTAAACCTCAAGAAAAAGGCTTATAAATTTATTTCAAAAATTATTAACAGAATGGGTTTAGAAGAAGTAGTGACGTTCTTAATACCCACGCTTAACGAGAGGGATGGAATTGGACTAGTAATTGACGAAATAAAGTCCTTAGGATTCAATAAAATAATAGTAGTAGACGGAAACTCAACTGACGGGACTGCAGAAATAGCAAAAGAGAAAGGAGCTAAAGTGATCTACCAACAAGGGAAGGGAAAAGCTTTGGCCATAATGACCGGATTAAAACACGTAGATACACCTTATGTGGCAGTAATTGATGGAGACTATACTTATAATCCTGCCGATGTGATCAAGGCGTTAAAAATGATGGAGGATTACGATGAGGTAATTGTCGTGAAAGGGAATAGGAAATACATACCTTTACTTAACCGCTTCGGTAACTAGGTTATAACTAAAATGTTCAACTTACTTTTCGGGACCAGATTGAAAGACGTTCTTTCCGGTTTTTACGTCTTGAGGACTAATGAAGTTAAAGGAGTTAACTTTGAAGCCAAAGGTTTCTCCATCGAAGTCGCTATAAGCGCTTACTTGGCTTCCCAATCAAAGAGGATAGGAGAAGTAATTGGTGATTATAGGGCTAGAAGAGGAGAGAGCAAATTGAAGAAAATACAAGGTCTCAAAATACTCTTCGATACAATTCTGCTCGCAGCTAAGTTCAACCCAGTATTCCTCATATTCGTAGTAGGGTCAGTATTATTACTACCCGGGATTGCCATACTGTCTTACGTAGCTTTAGACTACTTAGCTTATCAAATTTTCCACTTTGTCCTAGCGTTTATAGGCTTCAGCTTATTTAACGTAGGGCTTATATCCCTCCTCCTATCCGTGCTAGCCCTTTATTTAAAGAGAATGGAGTACAGACTAAATGAGAAAATAGAAGGTTTGAAGAGAGATGTGTAAACTGGCAGTTCTAATAACTTCGTATAACAGATCGGAATTATTCAAAAAGACTCTGAAGAGCTGGTTAGATAGAGAGGAAGTTGACACTCTAATTATTAAGGCCGACTCATCAAAGAGGGAAGAGTATGAAGGATATAAAGAGGCTTTAGAGGAAATTAAAGGTAAAAGCGTTATATACGAGATAAGCGATAAGAGGAGCGGGCCAACTACAGCTAAAACTCGCGCATTGGAGATGGCTTTACAAAATGACTGTAGGTTTATGATATATGCAGACGACGACCACTATATTCCAACAGAAAGTGACGTGAAGGGGAGCTTAAAAATTCTCCTTAATGGGTCAATTGGGGTAGTGGGAGGTAAAGTGATTAATCTGGGTAATAGGGCAGTAGACCCTGACTTCTTCTTAAATCTTCCAATTGCGGACTCATTAAGTAAAGCTTTAGGTTATATTTTCTTGGACGTTAAGCACGGTCCCAGGCTTGCTGAGTTTGTCCCAGCTTTCTTCATGATAAAAGGTGAGGCCGTGAAAAACGTTAGGTATGATGAATTCTACGACAGTACTAACGGGTTTAGAGAGGAGAGCGACTTTCAGCAGGGAGTTAAAAAGGCTGGATATAAACTAGTCTTTAACCCATATTTTTACGTTTACCACATACCTATTGAGGAAGGAGGAGATAGAGGAGTATCTTTATCGAGACGAATTTTCGGTAAGTCTAAGGCTAATACTTATTTTTCTTTTAAGTGGTATTCAAAGCCTAAAGCTATATGGTACGTTTTAGTCTCATCAATTATCCTTATATTATATTCGCCCAATAATGCTTTAGAAGTAATGAAAGGGATTAAAGACGGTTTAAAGGAATATCAATCAAAGCTTACCAGACGAGGGAAGTTCCGGTAACTCATAACAGCAATGTTTAAATAACGGGAAAAGGAATAAAGGTTGTGTATTTAACTAGGAAAGTCAAGGTATTCCTAAAGAGCAGAGAGATTATAGATAACTGGTTACCATCAGCGTTAGAATATATGAAAGGAAAGGAGAAAATCAAGATTAAAGTAAGCGGAAAAGAATTCGTCGTTAGTAGGTGGTTTTATTCGGATATTGTAAGTATATTTTACGATAAGGAAATACAGGGGCTAATAACTGAAGGTGATAAGCTTATAATAAAAACTAAAATTCAAGATTTTCAAGTTGATGATCATATTAACAAAGAAGGATTTAAATTTATATATGAGGCCTCAAAACATGGATGGAAGTATAAGGATGGCATTATAGAGAAAGAAGGCGTCTTTTTCAAATATGTTAGCCATTCTGTTTTCGAGATATTTGACGAACATGCATATAATATAGATGTCTATGGTAGAGATGTTGTTGACATAGGTGCTAATGTTGGTGACTCATCAATCTATTTTGCATTAAAAGGAGCTAGGAAAGTTGTAGGCGTTGAGCCTTTACCTAACGTGTACGCTCGAGCTATAGAGAATGTCAAGCTTAACCACTTAGAGGGTAAAATATTTTTAATAAATGCTGCTCTAGGTTCTAAGAGTGGAAAGATTAAAGTGCCTTGTAATACGTCAACGTATCGCTCAAGTGTTTTTTCTACTTTAAGGACTAATGGAGAATGTGAGGTTCCTATAGTAACCTTATCTGAGGTTATGAAACAAATTACTGAGCCATATCTTCTCAAAATGGACTGTGAAGGTTGTGAGTTTGATGTAATATTAAATGGTTATGAGCACGTTAAGATGTTTGAGAAATTACTTATGGAATACCATGCAAAGTTTACCGGTATTGAGTATACAAAATTAATAGATAAATTATCTAATGACTTTCACTGTGAATTACCTTCATTAGCACCTTGGGCCTCTAAGGAAGAAATAGGGTTGTTATGGTGTGATAAAATTAAATAAATAAAACCTAAAGTGTTTAGATAAGGAATAATCTTGTCTACATGAAATTAGTGTTTTTATCTTTTTGATTTGTGTTTTACTATTAAACTCCTTCTGATTAATTCTTCCTCATTAATGAAAATTTCATTCTTCCTCTTTCTGTAAATTTCTGGTAATTTGGATATAACCCAAAGTAATGCCTTAACCCTGGCTTTAAACAAATAAGTCTTCCTCCTCTTAACTAAGTCCATGAGCATTGAACCGAAGAAGTAGAAAAGGACTTTAGGCATTTTCCTAAACAAATACCCCCTACTGAAGTTCTTTAGTAGGAAATAAAGCCTCCTACTCTCAAGAAAATACGTTAGCCTTATTTCCCTACTTCTCAAATCCTTAGGTAACGCTCCGTGTTCATGATGAAATATGCTAATAGGCAAGAACTTTACTTTATATCCTCTTTTGATAGCCCTAAAGCATATATCAGTGTCATCATACTCGTAAAAGTAATTTGGATCAAAACCTTTAAGCTCATCAAGAAGCTTTTTACTGATTAGCATAGCAGAGCCTTTAGCATAAAGAATATCGGTAACGTCTATACATTGATTTTCTGCCGGCTCTCCTTTACTAAGCTCCCTTGGATAGCCTAGTTCATCAATAAGCCCCCCACAACTATCTATTAAACCGCTAGGGTAAACCAATTTTAGCTGAAAAACAGTATTATAATTCTCTTTATTTAATATAGTAGACAATTGGAATAATGTGCCTGGAGGTAATGTTACATCGTGATCTAAAAGGAGAATAAATTCTCCGCTTGCTTTATTAATTCCAGCATTTTTACTGTTTGCGACACCTAGTTTTTCCTTATACTTGAAGTACTTTATTGGTAAAATATTCATATATTTTTTTACAATCTCTTCGGTCTTATCTTTAGAACCGTTGTCTATTATGATTACTTCATAATCGTCATGGAAGTCTTGAGCTTTAATACTCTCTAATAACTCACCAATTGTATCCTCAGCATTGGAAGTAGGAATAACAATTGATAACACATTAGCATATTGGCTAAATAATAATAAAACTACTGTATCATTATCGATCATGCAATGGTGGGACAATATGATAAATAAAATTGAACTATTTTCTTTTTACACAATAAAGCATACCTATCTTACTTTTATCCCAGTTTGGATCATTTTTCCTATATATGTGTTCATCTACAAATTTACAGTTGTATTCTCTCTCAAGCAATTGTATTAACTTATAGATAGACATACCAGTATTATGCGCATGGTATTCAAACGCTAATTGATCAAATTTAGATACTGCCTCATAATCGTTTAAAATTAAGTTATATTCACATCCTTCGCAATCCATTTTTAGTATATCAGTTTCTAAATTATACATCTTTATAACATTATTTAATGTTTCCATTTTAACCTTTATTCCATTTCCTTCAGACTCTTTGAACAGTGTCACCGGCGCTTGCTTAGTTTCCACATTAGAGATGACGATATATCCTTCCTTATCTCCTACAGCTATATTTAATGGAACGATCTTTCCTTCAAGACCGTTTATCCTAATATTTTCCACTAATTCTTCATATGCTCCAGGGTGAGGCTCTATTGCAATTACCTTTTTAGCCCCCTTAATTGCGAAATAAATTGCCGTATCTCCTACGAAAGCCCCTATGTCTACTATTGATTTATTCTTAACATCCACGTAACCATATGCTTCATCCTCAAATGTTTCAATAATTTCAGCATGAATATGTTTAAATTTTATATTTCCTTTTACCCAATACTTACTATTATATCTCCAATTATAATAGAGGGCTTTTAGAATACTATCATATTCTCCACTAGCTATAAGTATTTCATTTACCGGTATCCAATAAGTATTTCCATTAACATAAAACCCAATAGAATTATTTGAGCAATTAATTATCTTTCCTTCATAATATAAGGATAAAATATTCGCAAACTCGTCTCTGCTGACTTTAATTACACTATTATCCTTACATTTAAGAAGAATTTCTGGATTTTTAAAAGCATATTTAAGAATACTAATTGTCCAATTTTTCAGTAATTTCCTAGACTTAATAGCTATTTTAGCTCTTTTTATATAATTACTCATTACCTTGCACCTTTAACTATTCTTTTAATTAACATTTTTATCCGTTTTGAAGGAATACTATTATAAATAGTGTGTGGAAGTGTACTAAGATATGCATGTAGATCGTGGGTAATTAGGTATAATTCCGAGAGATCTTTAATCACACTTAATACGTTTTGTTTGTAGCCTAGTTTTTCCTTAATTTCTTCTGGTGAGTTATACAAGGCTAATTTAGCGCTTAATAACCTCATTTTTATAACACTACGAATTCGATTTTTTGGAGAGATGTTATTAATTATAATTTTTCCGTCATTTATAGACCTCATTAAGTTAAAGAGAGTTCTTTCTGTATCCTTTTCGTTAAATGCTATTGAGGAGTTCTCGTTATGGATTCTATATCTCGTTAATCTATCTGCAGTATGAAATAGTTTACCGTATTCAGCCGCAAAGGCAGGGATAAAATTCTCTACACTAATATTTATTTGTTTAAGAAGAGTTAATTTACTCTCTATGCAACTACGTCTAACAGCCATTAAACTTACAGTTGCTACAGTACCATGATACTTTATCAGAAAATTTTCCATTCTTTTATCAAATGGATTTATTAGAACGTCTTCATGAGGAGTTATTTCTTCAAGATATCTAATAATCCAAATTATTTTATGGTCTTTAGTGTTTATATCAACTATTTTATCATTATAAATATACTCTCTTGTATCATGAAAGTACGACACTTCTTTTTGGGTACTAAATACCTTGTATATTTTACTTAGTTTATTTGGTTTAAACTCATCATCCTCTAGAAATGCCAAAATTTCACCCTTTGACTCTTCAATTCCTACGCTAACTTGCTCCCCATAGCTAGGAGTATCATATATAATATTTTTATAGCCTAATTTTGCAATATAATCGTCTATGTCTTTATCTTCAAAGTTCTTAACTATAACCACTTCATATAATCCTTTATCTAATAACTGAGTATAAACGCTCCTTATTGCGTTTTTAAGGAACTCTTTTCTATTATAAGCTGATATAATTACGCTAATTAACATTTAGGAGTATAATACATAAGCGGTTAATAAATTTTTTATTGCACTATCAATAGATTAATTTATGAAAATTTTGTTCGCATTAATTAGCACGGGACTAACCGGCGGAGTTAGATATATCTTTGAAGTAGCTAACGGGTTAAAGGATAAAGGTCATGATGTGAAAATAGTAGCTTTAGCCGGAGATCATAGTTGGTTCAAGAATTTAAGGGCAGAAGTTATTTATAAGCCATTAAACTTAAATACGTTTAGTTCGATAGTGTACGCTTTTTACAAGTTTTATAGATACGTTACTCTACGAAGTGCTAAGAGAAACCCTTATGATACTTTTCTTTTAATTTCGTCTAAACTCGGTGTAAGACCGGACATTATTATTGAATTAGCTGAGTTAATCAGAAGCTTTGACTCAGACGTTACTGTTGCGACTTATTACTTGACAGCGTTCTCAGTTTGGTTTTCACAAAATAAAAACCCATTTTATTTGATGCAAGACTTTCCAGAACTGGTAGAAGGAAATGAAGGAAAGTTAGGCTTAAACATGTTTTATCACTCGCTAAAGTTACCATTCTCTTTTATAACAGTCTCTTCTTACGCTAAACAACTAATTGTGGAAATAATCCTACAGCGAAAGTTGCCATAGCGCATCCCGGAGTTGATTTGAACATTTTTAGACCAAGAAGAATGAATAGCCAAAATCAAGAGAAGAGGGTTATGGTAATATTAAGGGGGTCTAGGTTTAAAGGTGACGAAGTAGCACTGGAAGTCTTAAAGAACGTTAATAAAAAGGTTCCTATTCATGTAGTTTTTGTTGGAGGTAAAAGTCTTGTTAGGCATTATTCAAAGACTATAGGATTAGACTTCGAATACTCAGTATTTTCTAACGTATCAGACGAAGTCCTTGCTGAACTTTATTCGTCATCAGATGTTTTTCTCCATACATCTTATGCTGAAAGTTTCGGTTTACCTCCATTAGAGGCTATGGCTTGCGGAACTCCAGTAGTTATGAGTGATAATAAAGGTTCTAGGGATTACGCTATAGATGGTTTTAATGCGTTAATTTCACAACCTGGCGACGTTAAATCCTTGTCAGATAATTTACTGAAAGTGATTCAAGATGATAAACTGAGGGAGAGAATGATAGAGAATGGACTAGAGACTGCCAAAAAATTTACATGGGCAAAAACAGTAAAGAATTTTGAGAAGGCGTTAAAAGAAATAAATTGAGTTATAAAATAGTATAATAAAATTGTATTAATTTCTGGTTTACTGTTATTGATTTACTGTAGTAAATGTATGAGTTTTAATTGTTATAGAGCTTATTTTTATAGTTTAAAATATATACTTTCTACTCTTTGTTAACAGCTGAGTTGAACGGTTTGATTTAGTATCGTGCCAGATGAGGACAAACTGTCTTCAAATCACATTATATGCGTCGTCAATATAGGTTACGCTTGGGTTCAATAACTGTAAACGTATGAGGACTTTGATAATTCGTTTCTCAAAAAATGTTAACTGGTAATTTAAGCTATACTTGTGAAGTCAGCAATAATAATTACAGTTTACAAGAGGTATAAGTATATTGATGAAGCGTTAAACTCAGTTTTATCTCAAACAGTCAAACCAGATCAGATAATTATAGTAGCTGACAATCCGAAGATGTTGAACAACTCTATAAATGCAACTGTAATTGAGGCAGACTATCCACAATTAGGAAAGAAGATGTTTGAGGCAATTAAGGCTCTAAGAGATGATATTGATATTGTATATTTCCTTGAGGACGATGATATGTTTCATAAAAATAAAATTGAATATATAAATAAAATTTTTGAGAAAAGAAGAGATATAGTTACAATTCATAACTCGAGGAAATTAATTGATGAGAACGGAAATCAATTAAACTTGACTTTCGATATACCGTTTGAGGTCTTAGTAAATAGAAACAACTTCAGAAAAATAAGTCATCAATATCCTTTAGGGCTAGGAAATAATTCTTCTTATTCTATAAGAAGAGAATTTTTAGAAGAAATTAAAAAAAGCCTTAGCTATATAGACATGGGACTAGATAGTGCTCTACTATATTTATCTTTAGAACATAACAATTTATTACACATACCAGAGAAATTGACCATATATAGGGTAGGTACTGGATTATCTACTTATAGTAAAGTAATAGACTACAGTAAGTTTTTAGAAAATAAAAATAAACAGTATGCTTTTTTAACAGAATTTTAGAAGATTTTAGGTACTTAGGTTCACTTATAACAAGTTGTAAACAATGTAAGAAAGAAATCCAGAGAACAATTCTATTTCTAGAACTATACTTAAGTGCTGAAAATAAGGTTTTTAAATGTAGCTATAAAGCTCAACTTCCATCTTTAAATAGTCTTTTCTTCTCGTCTATAAGATATTATTTGGATAGAACAATAACTGTAAAAGATCTTTATAATGTTGCAAAAGGTGTTTTAGCACAGCTAATCTTAGGCAGAAAGAAAGTATCTGAGATGAGGAGCAAAAGAGATTTTGAAAGCTTCCAAAATATTAAAACTTAATAAACCTAATTATAAATATTTACTAACTATATCTAACAAATTTTTCTCATAATTTTCAAGGGAAAATCTATCTGCCAATTCTTTCATCATCCTCATACTATAAAAATTCCAATTTTTAATTCCGTAATCGATCTTACTCAAAGCTTCATTTATCTCATTAAACATATACTCTTTAGGAACAAAATCAATTACCCCTCCTTTATTTCTGGTGACTGGAATTAGACCAGCACTCATACCTTCAATTACTGAGATTCCAAACCCTTCAATATAAGGAGTTGGGTTAAAATAAACTTTGGAAACTGATAATAATCTAAGTTTAGTTCCTTCGCTTACGTTGGAATAAAGTTCAATATTCTCACTTTTTTTCATTTTAAGTTATATGAAATATTCGGGATCTTGAAGATAACCTGCTATAATGAACCTAGTTTTCTTTAACTCTTTCGCAACATTCAACACGTTATCCAATCCCCTGTCCCTTGAAAACCTTGATATAGTAAGTACAACGTCACTCCTATTCGTGTTGTCTATCTTCCTAAATTTCTCTGTGTGGACTGGTGGGTATAAGATCTTAGCATCTAAATTCCAAAAGTATTTAGCTTCAGCTTGAGTCCAACTACTATTCACTAGTACTAAACTTCCTCTTCTACGAAGCTCCTCTATAAATCTTTTCCTAATAGAATACTGAGGTAATAAAATAATCCTCTTAAGTGATGAGGATCTTATTCTGTAATCGGTATTAAACTGATGAAAATAAACTATATCAGAGGCAATAGGCTGAATATCACCGTGCATATTAATAGAAAAACTCTCATCTTTTTTATAGAACATAGAATAGATCATCTGAAATGTAACGTTTGAGATTTTAGGCAATAACTTTATTTTTATATTTCCCTCACAATTCCTAAGCGAAGTTAAAACACGTTCAGATAAGCTCATTGTAACTAGTGTAACATTATATCCGTTTTTTGCGAGCAAGCATAGTGTGTCTACTGTCATTAATTGGATTCCGCCTAACGTACTCATATCAAATAAGATTACTGAAATAGTTTTCACAAATTAATCCTCACTTAGCTCTTTATATAAAGTTATCAAATTACTAATAATCTTATCTGGATTAAACTTTACCAAGGCATTTGCTCTGGCCCTTTCTCCCATCTTCTTAATCTCTTCTCTCGGAATTAATGATATTTTATAGAGAGCTTCAGCAAATTCCTTAACATCATAGGTATTAACGTGGAAACCATCAACACCGTCAGTAACTTGCTCAACTAACCCTCCGTTACCCTTAGTTACAAGCACTGGTCTACCAGAAAGCATTGATTCTGTTACAACTCTACCCCATGTCTCAATGATTAAACTCGGTACTATAACGACATCAACGTCACTTAAAATTTCTCTCATTTTCTTTACAAACTCTTCATAAGGAACTCTTTCTGTTAGGGTTACATGTTCAGTTAGTTCTAAATCCTTAACAATCTCAACCA
>Ga0081474_122695_pt1 | contig 21270 bp, 23 predicted proteins | sample OneHunmetagenome_2_FD_70978 | JGI IMG/M metagenome (GOLD analysis project Ga0081474, IMG submission 70978) | Ferrous microbial mat communities from One Hundred Spring Plain, Yellowstone National Park, USA v2 (version 2) | ecosystem: Environmental > Aquatic > Non-marine Saline and Alkaline >... | reverse complement strand
TTTCACTTTCTCGTAGTACTCTATCCACCTTAACCTTAACTTAGCTTCTTTTGTAAGCTTTACATCATTGACATATCGAAGTTTATCAACTAAACTTTTTGGATAGAGGTTGAATAATGTAGTTTGACAAGTATGCCACGGTCTGGTACCTATCCTTCCCTTCATGGTGCCCACCACACTTACCTCCTTGTAAAATTTTAAGGAATATTTTAACAAGGTAAGTGTTGACAGTCTATCTGAACTTATACACTTTTTACCTGTAAGCAGTTCTTTTATAATAAGAAGTTTCCATTTGCCGTTTAATATATTTAACGTTATACTAACTGGACATTCTTCACTTATAGACCTATTTCTTTTAAAGCGTTTATAAGAGCGTCGTTTTCTTCTTTTTTACCGATACTTATCCTTATATGGTTTTCAAGGTTTGGAAGGTAAGATATGTTCCTTGTCAAAATACCTTTTTGTATGAGGCTTTTATGAATAAAGTCTGCATCGTTTACTTTTATTAGGAAAAAGTTTGCACAAGAATCATACACTTTTATACCTTTTATCTCAGAAAGAGCTTCTTTTAGTCTATGTCTTTCGTCTATTAAAACTTTTATTTGGTTTTTAATTTTATCTATGTGGTTTGAAACAATGTAATCTGCCATAGCTTGGGATGTGGAGGATACGTTAAAAGGCATCTTTAGTTTAGATATTTCTCTTATAAACTCTTTTGTACCTATTAAAGCTCCAACTCTCAAAGAAGCAAGGCCTATTTTGGATAGAGTTCTCATAACCGCTATGTTGTCATCTTTTATAGCATCTTTTATATAAGTTTTACCACAAAAATCATAATAAGCTTCATCTATGACAGTAAAAGTATGTTTTCTTATAAGTGCTATATCTTCATCCTTAAACAAGTTTCCGGTGGGGTTGTTTGGGTTTGATATAAAAGCGATAGAGGGCTTTTTCTCAAGGACTTTTTGAAGGGTTTGTTTGTTCATTTGAAAATTTTCATCCAAATCCACATCGTATATGGGTTTTCCCAAAGCGTTTGCTATAACCTCATACATGGGAAACGTAGGACGCGGTATCAATACCCCTTCATCAAGTTCTCCTATCCCAAGCATAAGATATTGGATAGCTTCATCTGAGCCGTTGCAAACCATTATGTTTTCTGGTTCTACCTCATAAAGTTTGGATAGGGTTTGTCTTAGTTTTTTAGCATGGGGATCTGGATATCTGTTAAACTCTATATTTTTTATAACCTCTAAAAGCTCTAACTTTACAGACTCCTCCAAATCAAAAGGGTTTTCGTTGGAAGAGAGCTTTATATGACAAGGTGTTGTCTCAGTTTTGTAGGCTTTTAAAAGCTTAATTTTCTTGCTAAACATCTTTTTATTATAGCATTTATAATATTTAGAATGATAGGTATAATAATGGGAAGCTCATCGGATTGGGAATATATGAAAGAAGCGGCGGATTTACTTGAGGAGTTTGAAGTCCCTTACGAGAAAAAGGTAGTATCCGCTCATAGAACCCCGGATTTGATGTATGAGTATGCAAAAAGCGCAAAAGAAAGGGGCATAGAACTGATAATAGCAGGGGCTGGAGGTGCTGCCCATTTGCCGGGCATGGTGGCATCCATCACCACACTTCCAGTAATAGGTGTCCCGATACCAACAAAGCATCTGAACGGTGTTGATTCTTTGTACTCCATAGTCCAGATGCCAAAAGGTATACCAGTAGCCACAGTAGCCATTGGAAACGCCTACAACGCTGCTCTTTTAGCCATTAGGATTTTATCTATAAAATACGAATCTCTTTCTAAAAAGCTCGAAGACTACAAAAAATCTTTAGAGCAAAAGGTTTATAATATGATTATATAAGTGTAATAAAGGCATTTCTTACATCGTAGTGTGCTAAAAGCATTTTTTACACTACCAGTGCCTGTTCCCTCGTCAATTCCCGACAAGTCTACCATGCAAAACAAGTATGCCACGCAATAGTAAAATGCGCCTCTACCGCTCTGCCTGTTTTTTCATCTTGCCTCGACAAGTCTATAGCACCATACAAGTCTATCACGCAATAGTAAAGCGCGATGTTATCGCTCTATAGTTGTAAATTTTTCAAAATATATATAAATAATTATATAGTGTTTTATATAGTGTTTTTTAGGAGAGATTATGAAGAGTACTGTTGAGATCACAGAGCAAGGGATTAGAAATGATGAAATACAGGGTGAAGCTGTTATAAAACTTAAAGAATTGTTTCCTGGACTGGACTCTTCGACTGCAAGAGAAATCGGAGTTATAGTAAGGAAAATGATGGAAGAGATCTTAGAAAAAAATGTGAAAATTATTTTGGATTTTGAGGGCATTGAACTTATTACACAAGGGTTTGGGGACTAAATAATAGGGGTATTTGTTAGAAAAAATGTGGTAGATTTTGTTAAAAACAAAATAAAAGTTATTAATGCAAACGATTTTATTCGTGGTACACTAAACTGGGTGGTATCTTATAGTAAGAAAATGGCTCAAAACAATCCTTCATCCTGATCCCATATATATATATTGAAAAACTCATCTTTAGAGAATTCTATTTCATCTTCAAAAAATTCAAAAGCTACTATTGATCCTTTCCAGTCTGTATTTTGAAGCTCTTGTACAGTTAAATGGTTATCTCTGTCTAATCTTACCATGCCGTTGTTGGAGATTATCATTAGTTTTCCATTTGTCTTTTCTATTATCGTTTTCAGAGCGTAAAGTCCGTATCCAACATTATTATTTTGAATAATAAGTATTTATTTTTGCCGGTGGGCTACTAACACCTTTTTCAAGAGCTTTTAAAATCGCATCTTGTTCCGTATTTACTTGATATCGCTTTTGTATATTGTGTAAAAATCCTACCCCTCTATCTACTACAACTATTTGCAATCTTCTTTGAGCTGGGAAATATTGGCCAGTAATTATAGCTCCAATAGGACTAAGCGAGTGTTGAATGGCATTGTGTAATATCTCTCCTACCATGTAATCTAAATAACTCTTCAAATCCTTTTTGTCTTCATCATCCAGATCATCAAAATTGTCTACTATCTTTTTTACCAATCTATCTCTACTGATATCTACATTACCAATCTTTACAACCTCTAAAAGAATGTAAGTTCTACTTTCATCGTAACGAGCTTCATTTAACGTTTTAAAATACGAATAAAAGCGTGAATTTGGATCTGATTTAATCTCAACATCTTCTATCTCTTTTTGTATAGCTTTTTAGTATAGCTATACCAACAGGCTCTACATAATCATAACTTGAAACATCAATAGTACTATTTTCTATCTCTGTAAAATCACATATATTGTTGTGTAAGTTGTCAAAAGTTGGGTCTTTTCTCGTGATTACCTCCTCATTAGTTGCATACCTATTCTATCTATCCTCGGGCTTATAAGGGCTAAAAATAGCTGTCTTAGACCAATGAGGGGGCTATTTTCGGCGGTGGTAAGAGATGGGACATGACCAGAGAAGTATATAACAAAAGCCTCGCCTATTAGGTCTTTCCTTGGTACGAAACCCCAGTATCTGCTGTCTTCTGAGTTGTCTCTGTTGTCTCCCATTACAAAATAATCCCCTGGAGGGACCACTACGTCTACGTTTCTTCTTGGTACAAAAGGATGTTTGTAAATAGCTATAAGATGTTTTCTAAACTTTCCATCACCTATTGGAAGGTATTCATAGTAAATGAGCTTTCTATTTGTTTGTTTTACAAATTGCCATTTTACCTTTTTGCCGTTTATATAAAGGGTTTGACCTTTTACTACTATATGATCTCCAGGGACGCCTATTATCCGTTTGATAAAATCTATATTTGGATTCACAGGCCACTTGAAAACCACAATATCCCCTCTTTTTGGCTTTGATATCTCGTAAGCCAATCTATTTACAAGCACAAAATCCCCAACATCAAGGGTTGGCTTCATAGAACCAGATGGTATATTGAAAGCCTCCACCACAAAAACCCTTAAAAAAATCACCACTATTACGATGATTATTAATTCTTTTATCTCTTTTAAAAAGTTCATTTGGTATATTATACTAAAAGCCTATAAAATTTGCATGAAAAGGGTAAAAAAATGCTAAAATAATATTATGATAGATTTTGAAGAGGCTTTAAGGATTATTTTAAATAACACAAAAACTTTGGACAGTGAGCGTATATTTTTAGATCAAGCACTAAATAGAGTGCTTTTTAAAGACATCTACGCCAAAGAAAACATACCAAGCTTTGATAACTCGGCAATGGATGGTTTTGCGCTTTTAAATGAAGATTTATTGCCTTTGAAAAACGCACTGCCGGTAAAGCTAAAGATAGTTGGAGAAGTATCAGCTGGAGCAAAACCAATACCTATTAAAAAAGGAGAAGCTGTTAAGATATACACAGGGGCTCCTATACCACAAGGAGCTGATACTGTAATAGAGCTTGAGCTCACAAAAGTAAACGCCGATGAAGTAGAGATTTTAGCTTATAAAGAAAAAGGATCAAACATAAGAAGAATAGGTGAAGATATCAAAAAAGGCGATTTATTGCTTGAATCTGGCAAAGTACTAAGAGGATACGAGCTTGGTATTTTGGCTTCTCATAACATAGTTACATTGGATGTGTTTAGAATGCCAAGGGTAGGAATATTTGTCACTGGAGATGAGGTCTTAGATATAGGAGAAGAAAAAACCAGCGATGCTCAAATAAGAAGCTCAAACCATATAAGCATAATGGGACTTTTGGAAAGCATGGGTTTAAAACCAACATTTTTAGGTATAATAAAAGATGACAAAGAATCAATAAAAAACGCCTTAAACCGTATAGAAGAGTTTGATATTCTTATATCCACTGGTGGAGTATCTGTAAGCGACAAAGATTTTACGAAGGAAGCGGTAAAAGAGTTAGGTTTTGATGTTAAATTTCATAAAGTAGCTATAAAGCCTGGAAAACCTATGATGTTTGCTACAAAAGGCGATAAGCTGTTTTTTGGACTTCCTGGAAACCCAGTATCTTGTGTTATAAACTTTGATATATTTGTAAGACCTTCTATCAAAAAAATGATGGGATACAAAGATATTATAAAACCTTTCATGAGAGCGAAACTAATAGCCCCAATAAAAAGAAAATCTTCAGATAGACTTGAGTTTTTAAGAGGTATATTAAATTTAGAACAAGAGCTTTTGGTGGAGGCTCTTCCCAAACAAAGTTCTCACATGCTTACAGAGTTTAGAAATGCCAATTGTTATATATTGGTACCAAAGGGTGTAAACGAAATACCTGCTGGGGAATTTGTGGATGTAATAATGTTTTCATCATACATAAGATAAATTTTTTAATTAAATTTTTAATGTGCGTATCAAGGTAAACGGTGAATATTTTGATTTTGAAAAGCCCATAAACATTTTGGAGCTTATAGAAACTCTTGGAGTAAAACTAAGACCTGTGGGTCTTGCTGTTGCCGTCAATGAAGACATCATACCAAAATCCAAGTACCAAGAAGTCTTCATAAAAGATGGCGATTGTGTTGAAATTATAGAGTTAGTAGGAGGCGGTTAAATGGAAGATCTCATGTCTTTTGATCCTTTGGTAATCGCTGGAAGAGAGTTTAAGTCTAGGCTGTTCATAGGTTCTGGTAAGTTTAAAAGCTTTCAAGAAAACAAAGAAGTATTAGAAGCATCTGGTGCTGAAGTAATAACGGTAGCTGTAAGAAGGGTAAATATCACAGACAGAACAAAAGAAAACCTCCTTGATTACATAGATCCAAACAAATACCTCATACTTCCAAACACCGCTGGTTGCTATACGGCAAAAGATGCTATAAACACAGCTATGCTTGCAAGAGAAGCCACTGGCATAGATTGGATAAAATTAGAGGTGATAGGAGATCAAAAAACCCTATACCCAGATATGGAACAAACTCTAGAAGCAGCTAAAATACTTGTAAAAGAAGGATTCAAGGTGCTACCATACATATTTGACGATCCTGTAGCCGCTAAAAAGCTTGAAGATATTGGATGTGTAGCGGTTATGCCACTGGCAAGCCCTATAGGTTCTGGTCTTGGTGTTCAAAACAGATACAACATTATGTTTATAAAAGAGGCTGTATCTGTGCCTGTAATAGTAGATGCTGGTATAGGAAGTGCTGCCGATATTCCTATCGTTTTTGAGCTTGGAGCAGATGCGGTACTAACAAACACAGCCTTGGCAGAGGCTCAAAATCCTATTTTAATGGCAAAAGCCATGAAACATGCCTGGATAGCCGGTAGAATGTCTTATTTAGCTGGTAGGATGCCGAAAAGAACATATGCAGTCCCATCATCTCCTTTAACGGGAGTACCTTTTAAATGAAAGACGCCGTTGTAATAGGTGCAGGTGTTAGCGGAATAGTAGCAGCTTATACGCTTAAAAAAGCTGGTTTTGATCCTCTTGTTATAGAAAAAGAGCCTCACATAGGTGGTTCTACCCATACTTTAAGAGAAGATGGCCGTATTATAGAACTTGGCGTGCAATCTGTGCTTGGTCAAGAAGAATTTATGGCTTTTGCCAAAGAGCTAAATTTAAAGCCTCTACATCCACCAAAAGAGCACGCCAACACAAGGTACGTATATTTAAACGGTCAGCTTAAGAAAATGCCATCAAACCCGATTGAGTTTTTAACCTCTGATTTTTTTTCTATATTTGGTAAAATCAGACTTTTAAGAGAACCATTTATACCACCAAAAGACGATCCCAAAGAAAGTATAAGCGATTTTGTAACAAGGCGTCTTGGCAAAGAGTTTTTGGATAAGATAGTAGAACCCTTTGTATGCGGTATATATGCTGGAGACCCAGATAAACTGTCTGCTAAATACGCAGTTAGAAGGGTAAAAGCCTTAGAAGATGAATATGGGTCTATCATAAAAGGTTCTATGAAGAAAAAAGCCCTTGGCCCTCAAGGAGAGATCACATCTTTTGAAGGTGGGCTTTTAACATTTTTAGAAAAAATGGCCTCTGGCATAGATATATCTTTGGAAAATGTGGCACTTAAAATCACTAAAAAAGACGATATATATACTATAGATACTAAAAGCGGTAAAATTCAAACAAAATCTATACTCATAGCCACACCAGCCTACAGTGCATCTTATCTTCTTAGAAATCTCACTTGGAGCATGTCTGCGGAGTTAGATCAGATAGAGTATGCACCTGTTATAGTGATAAGTGCTATCGTAAAACATCCCCTTCCAAAGGGTTTTGGGTTTTTAATACCAAGAAAAGAAAACACCATCATGCTTGGAGCACTTTTTTCAAGCAATCTATTTAAAATCTGCAAAGAAGATGAAAACATTATCACTATATATGTAGGCGGTGAAAGAAGAAAAGATGTAGCAGATTGGCCAGAAGAAAAGATATTGTCCGAAGTGAAAAAAGAGCTTAAAAAAATCCTTGGTATAGAGGATTTTGAAAAATATTATTTCAAAAAATGGAAAAAAGCCATACCTCAATACAACATAGGCTACGAGAGATTTATAAACACAGTAAAGGATATAGAGAACATGAACAAAGGTGTGTTTATAGCAGGAAACTATATTGAAGGTAATTCTTTTAACGATTCTTTAAGATACGCCATGAAAAAAGCAAACGAACAAATTTTATTTCTTAAAAAAGGAGTGGCTTATGCACAAGTTTAATCCAGAACATTTACATCGCCTTGACAACGAAGAGCGTCTTGAGCTTTTTGACCCAGAGAAAACTCTAAAACAGTTTGGCCTAAAACCAGGTTATAAAGTGCTAGATGTGGGCACAGGAGCTGGTTTTTATCTTCCTTACCTTAGCAAGATGGTAGGCCCAGAAGGGAAAGTTTATGCCATAGACTCTCAGCCGGCAGCGGTGGAGTATGCAAAAAACAAAGTAGAAAGGCTTTGTCTTCAAAACGTAGCAGTGCTTCAATCTGAAGAAAATAAAATTCCACTTCCCGATCAGATAATAGATTTTGCATATATGGCTTTTGTATTTCATGAGCTTACAAACCCTCGCGAGTTTTTATCCGAGCTTTTAAGAGTATTAAAGCCTGGTGGTTTGATAGGTATTGTAGAATGGAAAAAAGAGGATAGAGATAAAGGTCCACCAAAAGAAGAAGTACCTTCCGAATGGGAGCTTGGCCTTGCATTAGAAGACGTTGGTATAAAAGTAGGGCGTATGGTGGATCTTGGTAAATACTGCTACGGGGTTTACGCTATGGCACCAGACCCAGAGTTAGAGAAGAAGATGAATAACCCCATAAAGATACCCCCAAGCTTATAAAACTTTATATGATATATTTTATATCGCATGGGTCTCCTATGCTTTTGTTGGAAAACAACGATTTTACAAAGATGTTGAAAAACCAAGAAAAACGGATAAAATCTTCAAAATACATTATAGTACTATCTCCTCACTGGCTTACAGAAGAGCCGATGATAAGCGAAAACCCTTATCCTATTATTTATGATTTTTACGGCTTTCCAAAAGAGCTTTATTCTATAGATTACAAAGCTTTTACCGATAAAAACATTGTAGATAGCATATCTTCTAAGCTTCACTTGGCAAAAACCAAAAGAGGTTTAGACCATGGAGCATGGGTTTTGCTTTATCATATGCTAAAAGACGCCTCTTTACCTATAGTACAAATTAGCATACCCATTGGTAAAGATCTTGATTTTTATATAGATTTTGGTGAGAAATTATCGCACTTTAAAGATGAAGCAAGCATTTTGTTTAGTGGGGGTGCCATACACAACCTAATGCTTATAAAAGATACTACAGAAGATTGGGCTTACGAGTTTAACGATTTTATAAAAAACGCAGTTTTAAACCATGATATCAAAAGCCTAAAAAACTTCAAACATCATAGACACGCCAATCTCGCCCACCCTACTATAGAGCATTTTATACCGCTTTTTTACTTTATAGGTGCTTGCCAAAGACCAACGCTACTCTACGATGGTTTTGAGATGGGTAATCTCTCTCTTCTTAGTTTTGGGTGTATAAATTAGTTTTTTGCTTTTAAAACTATAAAATATAATATATGGACAAACGAATAAGGCTTAAAGATGAAGAGATAGAGATTATAAAAGAAGTGGCAATTGAGATATTTGGGGAAGATGCAAAGGTTTATATATTTGGCAGCAGGGTAGATTTAACAAAAAAAGGTGGTGATATAGATATTTTCATAGAAACCCAAAAGGAAGTTTCTCTTAATCAAGAGATTGAGTTTTTAGCAAAGCTTGAGTTAAAAGGTATAGAAAGGAGCGTTGATGTTTTAATAAAAGCCAAAAACAGAGATAATAAACCAATCTTTGAAGAGGCAAAAAGAACAGGCGTTTTGATATGAAGCTTTTAGAAGAAAATTTAAAAGTATCTTATTTACATCTAGAGAGGCTAAAAACTTTATCTTCTGATATTTTACAAAACAACATGCTTGAAAAATTAGAAGATTTTGAAACCATAAAAACAATAGATGCCTTTGTTTATAGGTTTTTAAAGCTTCAAGATTATATGGGGCAAAAACTTTTTAAAAATTTTTTAACATCTTTAGGAGAAGATTGTGATAATCTAAGTTTTGTAGATATCTTAGACAAGCTTGAAAAGTTGAATATTATACCAAGTACCGATGAATGGATACAAATAAGAAAATTAAGAAACAAACTTACCCACGAATATCCAGATAATATATCCCTTGTAAAAGATGAAATCATCCTTGCCATTGAAAAAATAAGAAACTTTGAAGATGTATTAAGAAGCATATCTTCATATGTTAAAGATAGAAAGCTTTTAGATTTTTAAAAAATGCTTTGGAGTGGTATAATATCTATATGAAAAAATACTTTAAAGTGTTTACTCTTTCTATGGTGATTTTAGGAGCTTCTTTGATGGTTAGCTCATGTGCTAAGGTAACCCAGAAAGAAAGGGAGCAAAGGGCTATAAAAGGATATATCAAAGGCTCGGAAGCTTTTACAAACGGAGATTACTCTTCTGCGGAAGAAAACCTAAAAAGAGCTTTAAAATACCTTGAAAACCTTACCCCAGAGCAAATAGAAAGAGCTAGGTTTATGCTGGCTAAAAGCTATTATCTTGACCATGATTATACAAATGCCATCATATACCTTGAAAGCTTTCTATACTACTATCCAAACTCCCCAGAAGCCCCTCAAGCCACATACATGCTTATAAAAAGCTATTATAAAATAGCTCCGGACGCCTATAGAGATCAAACCTACACTTACAAAGCTATAGACTTGGCAAAGGAATTTTTGAGCAAATACCCAAACAACCCTTACGACTCGGATGTAAGAGCCCTTATATATAAAGCTAGACAAAAAATAGCAAAACACGATGAGCTTATAGCAAAATTTTACGAAGATTACGGTTTTTACTATCCGGCTGCCGAACGCTACAAAGACATGCTAATAAACGACACGCAGTATATATCCAAAACAAAAACCTACTACAGACTAATAAAAAATCTTTTACTAGTACCAGAACAAGCTAAAAGGTATGAAGATAAGTATAAGGATGTGCTAAAAAAAGATGAAGACAAGCTTCGTCACGCAAAAGCCCAAGACAAACCATTTATAGAACGCCGTATAAAGTTTTGGAAACTTCAGATAAAAAGATGGGAAGATTTAGCGAAAAAATCAAGAAAAGAAGGTTTAGAATACTTTGAAAAGTATAAAAAAATATTTGGCAATACACCTTACGTATCAAAACTTGAGAGAATAATAAAAGAAACAAATGGATAAGCTTAAACTTATAAAAACGTTGTTGGAAGATAAAAAAGCAGAAGATATATCGGTTTTAGACGTTAGAAAACACACGAATATAGCCGATTATTTTATAATAGCTACTGCCAATTCAAGCGTTCATGCAAAAGCTTTAGCAGAACATTTGGAAAAAGAGCTAAAAAATATAGGCATTACCATAGACCACGTAGAAGGTTTAAACGAACATGCTCAATGGATATTGATAGATTTGCTAGATATTATAGTGCATATACAAACCAAAGAGGCTAGAGAGTATTACAACCTTGACTGGCTTTGGTCAAATGCGGAGAGGGTAAGCTTATGAAGTTTGTAAACATTCTAAAAATTTTATTTTTGGGGCTTTTAATAATATTTTTCATTGTATTTATAGCCCAACACATGTACGATGTGAATGTATACTTCCTAACCTATACGTTTAAAGTACCTTTGTTTGTGTTGGTGCTTAGCTTTACTTTCATAGGTTTTATAATACCTACTTTTGTATTTTCTTTTAGAGAGAGAAACCTAAGTTCAAAGCTATCAAATATTTTTAGCATATCAAAAGCTGCATTTTTTTCAAAATATCAAAAGCCAAAAACAAACTTAGACATCATAAAAGATATCAAACCCCTTTACTTCATACTAGCAAATATATTAAAACAAACGCCCAACTACGATACAGATATGTACAGTGAATTTGAAAAGGCAAAATCTCTAAGGATTGAAAACCCTCAAGAAGCTATAAGAATTTTAGATAATATTGAAGAAAAGTATCCGGCTTTTCAGCTAAAAAGAGATATACTTTTTGATATAAAAGATTACCAAGGAGCTTATGACGCTCAAAACCAAGTTTTAAAACTAACACCTAGATCTGAAAAACCCTATCAAAAAGATATATTAAACACCATAAAGAGTTTAAACGCTTTAACCATAGAAGATAAAACAAAATGCCTAGATGAGCTAGAAGATGCCTTTGGCGATACAAAAAACGAAATAACAGGATTTTTATACGTATCAGAGCTTTTAGCCCAAGAAAAAACAAAAGATGCCTCAAAGACAATAGACAGCTTAAGCCAGTTAAACTTGCAAGATAAAATTTTGTTGGTGGGATGCTCATTGCCAGAAAGAGCCGTTTACTTGATGAGTACAAACATAGAAAAAAGTGCTTCAAAGGATGTGCTTAGTATATTTTTTATACATATAGGAGCTCCTCAAAAGATAAAGGTTTTAGCAGATACCAGCACCGGCAACGAAGTTGTAGATTTTCTCCTAAAAGCTTATCAAGACCAATCCCAAAAAGAGGGGTTTGATATTGTTTTTAAAAACCTAAAACTATGGAAATGTAAAGATTGCGGTAATGCTTTTAAAAATTATTCTCCAAAGTGCTCTTGTGATAGTTGGTTTAGTCTAGAACCTCATATAAGCTTATGAGTCTTAAAGCTCTTATAGTAGAAGATGATGAGCTTTTACTAGAAACGTTAGAAAAGGGGTTTAGACACGAAGGATTTGAAGTAGATATAGCAAAAGACGGCTTTCAGGCTCTTCAAAAGGCAAAAACAAACAGCTACGATATCATAATTCTCGATGTTGTAATTCCCAAAATAGACGGTGTAAAAGTGTGTAAACAGTTAAGACTTCAAAGTGAAATCCCCATTATTATGCTAACAGCAAAATCCCAGCTAGAGGATAAGCTAGAGGGCCTTGAAGCAGGAGCAGACGATTACATCACAAAGCCCTTTTCTTTTAAAGAACTGATAATGAGGGTAAAAACCGTTTTAAGACGTTATAACAAAGTGCAAGAAGAAAAGATAGTTTTAAAAGACCTCACAATGGATTTAAAAGATTTTAAAGTGTTTTATAAAGGAAAGGCCATAAACCTTACACCAAAAGAGTTTGAGCTTTTAAAAGTTTTAGCTCAAAATCCAAACAAAACCATAAGAAGAGAAGTGCTATTAAACAAAGTATGGGGCATAGCCTCCGATTACGATTCAAACATCGTAGATGTCTATATAAAAAATATTCGTAACAAGTTAGACGACAAACCCCCAAAACTCATCCTCACCATAAGAGGAAGAGGCTATATGCTAAGCACAGAGCAAAGAGAGTAATAAATAATAAAATTATTGACATTTTAAAATTTAATTATTATTATTTATAATATTTCGTAGGAGGAGAAAAATTATGAAAAAAATTACTAGCAAAGTCTTATTGGGTGCTTTATTAACAGCTTCTTCTTTGGTGGGTTTACCGCATGCAAGTGATGCTCTAACGTTAGATGTACCTGCTGCTTTGGTTCCATATCCAGGCAATGCCATACGTGCAGCCTATTTGATGTTAAGCATGCCTCAAGATGCCACTATAACGAGTATAAGTATAGTAAACAGCGGGATATCTTGCTATTCACCACCATCTGGTTTTAACTCACTCTTACACCCAGGAGCTCCAGGCCAATATTACATAGACCTATCTCAATTGCCATCTTACTGTCCAGGAGTTGCCCCATCTGCTTGGCAATCAGGTGTAGATCTAGCTATAAACATATCTGGGACAGATGTAAGTACTTCAAATGTAAACGCAGATGGCTATGCCCTCATAAACGGCTTTGGTTTAAAAAGATTACCTTCTTATTTTATAAATGGTGGTTCTCAACCTGGTAATGTGCAGCTTGTGGTAACTGCTGCTTTGGTGCCAGATAACAACCTTATACATAGTTCTTACGTTATGTTAAGCATGCCTCAAGATGCCACTATAACAAGTATAAGTATAGTAAACAGTGGGATATCTTGCTCTTCACCACCATCTGGTTTTAACTCACTCTTACATCAAACAGCCCAAGGCCAATATTACATAGACCTATCTCAATTGCCATCTTACTGTCCAGGAGTTGCTCCATCTGCTTGGCAATCAGGTGTAGATCTAGCTATAAACATATCTGGGACAGATGTAAGTACTTCAAATGTAAACGCAGATGCATATTCTTATTTTGTCTTTGGACTAAAGCGCTCCCCTGTAAAAGTTGTCCAAGGCAACAATAGCAATAGCTCTAGTCCAGGCACAAATTCTACATATATATATCCAGGGACTGATTATCCTAACGAGCCGATTATCACAGTTTATATAGATGGTCAACCCGTTCAACTTCTGGCCGACACAGGAGCTTCTGGTCTTATAGTTAATAGCTCTGCCGTAAATATTCCAAGCTCAGATATATATAGCAGCTATTCATTCTCACAAATTTTTGGTGACGGTTCTTATGACACTGGAATAATGGCAAGCGCTACCGTATGTCTTAATCCAAGCATAACAAACTCTTGTGTTGTAATGCCAATAGGCGTTATTACATCGGGTGACGCTTTCCCCACCACTGGAGAAAGCCAAGGAGATTTTGGATTGGACTCTTCGCTTAATATTATGGATATCGGATATAATTATTCTTCTGGTTCTAGTATTACAGGTTTTTCTTACCCTACTTATCTTGAAATGCAGTACGGCATAAACTCTTACACTATAAGTTTTTATCCTCTATCAAATGGCTATTATGCTAATGTACCAAGCACTACACCAATAGGGCAGATAAGTTTTGGTGTTTACAATGGCAACAGCAACACTCTTATACCTTATGCAATGGATTACTTATCAGGTTTGCCAGATACCGCTGGAGTCTTCCCCTCTAGTAGCACATCTTTTAGCGATAATGTTTTTTTTGATACAGGTTCTAACTATAACTTTCTTAGTACATATGTGTTTCAAACCGAGATACCTAACTTTTCTCAAAGTGCAGATGAAAACGCTTGTGCTAACTATGGATGGCCATATGGCATAGTAAATGGTGGTTTTGTTATATCCTATAGTTTGCAAAACTACGGCACTAGTTTTACAACAGAGCCTAGTTTAAGCTTCTGTGAAGCTTATACTAATTTTACTCTTATGGAAGACAATACGCTTGATAGTGGATATGAAATGCTTGGTTATGAAGATTTTGGACTATCTGAGATGCTAAGACATACATTTACTTGGGTACTTGCTAATAGTGGTCCAAACCAAGGTCTTGTGCAGTATATAGGTATAAATCCTTAAGGAGGAGGCATTATGAATATATTTTTAGGTCAACCTATAAACAATGTTAACAACGGCGTAATGCAACAAAAGGTTGTAAAAAATCAAGCTTTTAAAGTAGTGAAAGGAAAGCGCTTCACTTACTATATAAAGACCGATGAAAATGGTATAGTGAAAGAAGTAGTGGCGAGATCATCAAGAGAGTTAGCTCCAGCATCTTACTTTATTCAAAATCCAGAAAACTGCACCAAGAAGCTTGTAATGAGAGTGCCATTGAGGATGGCCATATGGCAATACGATTGTCCAAATGGTAAAATTGAATATAAAACCTTTGGACTACCAGGATTTCTAAACACAGAAGCTAAGCTTATAAAATAATTTTAAACTGCTTTATAAAATTGGGCTTTATAGCTTTAAAACAGCTTGCTATAATATAGGTAAATACTGCGATTCACTCTGTTTTTTGGAACATAGCCTTTTGATGTTATTATATTAAATATGAGAGAATATGAGCTTAAGAAGTTAGAGTTTCACAAGATAAAAGAAAATCTGAAATTGAGGACGCATTCTGTAGCAAGTTTAGAGTATATAGAAAATATAAAACCTATCCCAAAAGAGGAACTTTTACAAGAACAAAAGCTTGTTGAATGTTTTATGAGGCTTTTAAGACAAAGAGAAAACATATTGTATAGCTTCGATGATATTTCTAAAAGCCTAAAAAAAGCAATGATAGAAGAAAGTGTTTTAGGAATAGACGAAATACTTAGCATATACAAAGTTTTAAAAATTGTAAAAGATGTAAGAAAATTTTTAGTGGATGCCTTAGATAGGTGCGATTTATTTAATAAAATACTAAAAGATTTAGGCACGTTTCAAACCTTAGAAGCTGAAATAGAAAGAACCATAGATCCTTCTGGCGTTGTAAAATCAGAAGCCTCTAGGGATCTTTTTGAGATAAGAAAAGAGATAAAGCAAGTAGAAAAAACTATCACAGAGAAACTAGAAGCTCTTTTCCAAAGACCAGATAGTGATATACTATTTTCTGAAAAGCTTATAACAGTAAGACAAAATAGATATGTAGTGCCTGTAAAAACCCAAAGCGTCAAAAGGATAGTGGGGATAGTGCATGGTGTTTCTTCTTCTGGTTTTACCACATATTTAGAGCCCCAGATAGTGGTGGATTTAAACAACAAGCTTGCAGTTTTAAGAACAGAAGAAGAAAAAGAGATACATCTTGTATTAAAAAAACTCACTTCTTTTATAAGAGAAAGGGCAAATAGACTTTTAGAATCTTTTAATACGCTTGTTAAAATAGATATTCTGATGGCAAAAGCATCCTTTGGCATAGAATACGAGTGCTCATTACCTTCTATTGGCGATTGTATAGAGCTTTTAGAAGCAAGAAATCCAATTATGAGCATTTTATCTCAAAATCCTATTCCAGTGGATATAATTTTAAAAGACAAAAAAGGGCTTGTGCTTACAGGGCCAAATACCGGCGGGAAAACCGTTTTCCTAAAAACTCTTGGACTTAGCTATATCATGTTTTTACACGCTATACCTATACCTGCCTCACCTAATAGCAAACTGCCTATTTTTGACAATATTTTTGTGGATATAGGAGATGAACAAGACATATCACAGTCTTTATCGACTTTTTCTTCTCATATAAAAAATATCTCGGAGATTTTACAAAGATCCACAGAAAAAACGCTGATATTGATAGACGAATTAGGAGCTGGCACAGACCCACTGGAGGGTTCTGCTCTTGGTATAGCAATCCTTGATTATATAAAGAAGTTAAACGCTTTTGTAGTGGTTTCCACTCATCACACACCCATAAAACTTTGGGCTGTGAACTCTGATTATTACGAACCGGCTACGTTGATGTTTGATAGGGATACCTTAAGACCTCTTTACAAAGTGCTTTATGGTACCATTGGAGAAAGCATGGGTATAGAAGTAGCCAAAAGGTTTGGGATACCAAAGGAGGTTATTCTAGAAGCTCAAAAACTTCTTGGAGAGAATACTTTGGAATACCAAGGTGTTATGGAAAACTTAAATAGGCTTGTCAGAGAATACCAATATAAAATGGAAATATTGGAAAAACATGGAGAGGAGCTTGAACTTTTAAAAAGAAAATACGAATCTCTCGTAGAAGAAATGGAAAAAGCCAAAGGAGATGCATGGAAAAATGCCGCAAAAGAGGCTCAAAACTATTTGGAACAACTTAAGAAAGAAGCTCAGGAATTTTTAGTTGGTCTTAAAGAAAAAGCTAGTTTAAAAGATTTTATAAAACAAAAGCAAGAAGAGTTAAAAAAGTTTGAAAAAGAAGAAGAGCAGCAAATAGAAGTAGGAGATTGGGTAGAGTTTATGGGTGGAAAAGGTAGGGTTTTAGAAATAAGGCAAGACAAAGCTCAGGTGATGTTTGGTGATATAAAGGCTTGGATAAAGCTAAAAGATCTTTCAAAAACCACCAAAATACCAAGAACCCACACTATAAATATAAGCTTACAAAAGTTTGAAAATAAAAAAGCAGGTATGCCAGAGATAAATTTAACCGGGCTTTCAGTAGAAGAAGCTATAAGCAAACTTGATAAATTTTTAGATAGTGCTTTTGCAAGTGGAGTTAAAATGGCAAAAGTAATACACGGTGTTGGAGTGCTTAAAAAAGCTGTAACAGACTATCTTTCATCATCTTCTTACGTTGTATTCTACAGGGATGCCTACCCAAAAGAAGGTGGACCTGGTACCACCATAGTATATTTTTAGTATGGACAAAATAACAATCACCAGACATCTAAGGTTAGAGTTCCTGGGTCACATTTTTAAAAGTAGAGAAGAATACGGTTTAGTGGTGTTTGGTTTTTACAGTATTTTATTCTTTGGTATAGGGTTTTTAATAGGAGTATTTCTAAATACCGTTTTTAAAAGCTTAAAGACCACCAGCAAAATAAGCATAAGCCCGTTTCTCATAGGATTATGGAGCGCTTTCTTAGGAGCTTATCTATCTTCTGATTATCTTTACATCACAAAAAAGCTCATCATGTAATAGATAGAACTATACTATTTGGTCTTATTTTTATCGGTTTTTATATACTTTCAAACATTATAGGAGAGATAATAGCCTTATATATAAAGTCTAAAACCAATGAAGTGCCTTCTTCTATATTAAAAGCTTCAATAGTAGTATTTGTTTCCATTATCGGGCTTTTTATAGCTTTTCAAAGTATAGGGCTTTCCATAACCCCACTTATTACAACCTTAGGAGTTGGCACCGTAGTAATAGGTCTTGCTCTTCAAGATACCCTATCAAACTTCTTATCTGGGTTTTATATACTAGTTAGTAAAAATATAAGAGTAGGAGATTACATAAAGTTTGACGTGTACGAGGGATATGTAGAAGATATATATTGGCGTACCACCCACATAAGAACTCTTTCTGGGAACGTTATAGTGGTACCAAATTCAAAACTCACATCTTCTGTCATTACAAATTATCACCTTCCATATGAGAACATGGCAGTGGTATTTTCTTTTTATGTAGGTTATAAAGAAGATCTTGAAAGAGTAGAAAAGCTTCTTATAGAAACAGCAAAAGAGGTTGTAAACAAAGTAGAGGGTGCAGACAAAAGCTATGAGCCAGTCGTAAGATATAGATCTTTTGGTAGTTCTGGTATAGATTTAAGCCTGGTTGTAAAAGCAAAAGAATTCCTAAACCAATACCTTATAATTCATGAGCTTATAAAAGCTATAAAAAAGCGCTTTGAGGAAGAAAACATAGAAATACCATATCAGACAATAAATGTAATGATAAAGCCCCAAAACTGATATAATTTTCATACTGGGGTTTGCTTAAAAGACACTTATCATACCACAAGTATACCACGCCCCACAAGTATGCTACAGTTAATAAGTCCGTCACAATTTATATATGTTCACAATCTAACAAATTTATACACAAACTTTATGATATAATTTTTTTCATGATTGTTTATAAAAGGTATGCTATGCTTTTAAACAACAGGAGGGTTTATTGATGAAGAAATTAAAAATGAACAATAATACTTTCATGATTATAGCTATATTCCTTTTGATATTTACAACTATTCCTTCATTGGTAGTACCACTCGCACCAGCTAGTGATTTACTGGATACATCGTGGATGTGGGTTTTGGAGTATGCTCTTGTGCATCATTTGCAATGGGGCAAACAAATAATATCGACCGAAGGTCCGCTCGGTTTTTTGAGAATTCCTTATTTTTATAGTGATCATCTATTGTGGTTTATAGCATCTATATCACAAATACTTGCTAAGTTTAGTTTCTCATTGTTGTTGATATACTTCTTATACTTTTATATTATTAAAAACAAAAAGGACAATATAGACAATAAAATATTTTTTTATTATGTATTGATAGTTGCTATAGCTATAATAACATTTTCTTTTACAGCTTATTTTACAACTGTTATATCTATTGCAACTGCTTTTTATATTATGGGTGCTCTTATAATTATAAACACTTTTGATTACGATTTTACAAATAATAGGATAATTACAATAAGATATATTTTATCAGGTATCTTATGGGCTTTGAGTTCTTTGATTAAGTTTAACGTTATACCACTTGCAGTAGTGTTTCTCTTGTTGTATCCGTTTTTAATAGGATATAGTTTTAAAAGCAAAAAATTATTTGTTAAAAGCTTTATAGGTTTAATTTCTTTTGTTGTAGCTTTTCTGCTTATCCTTAAACTTACTGGACAAGATCTAACAAATATACCATCTATGCTTGTAGGAGTGTATGAAATTATAAAAGGATATGCTCAAGCAATGTACTTGAACGGTAACCATGTTCAAACATTTATAGCAATAATTACAATCTTATACTTTCTCTATCTAATTTTAATCTCTTACAAGAAAAAACAAAAAGTCCTATTCTCCCAGCTTATTTTACTTTTTTTAATATTGTTTCTTTCTTTTAAAGAAGGGTTCATTAGACATGATCCTGGTTTAATAGGTGGCCATGCTTTATATTTTTTCACAGTTTCTTTGACTGTGATAGCTTTTACTATATTGATTTACTCAAAACTAGAATTTTCAAGCAATTTTCTCAATCTGATTTTTATTTTAATATTCTGTTTCAGTATTATTGGTGGTGCAATCAATATTTTGCCGCCTTATAATTTTATACAGTTCTTAGAACTTATTTCTTCCAAACATGCAAGAACGCAATATCAGCAATTTACCGATAATGCAATACGTAGTCAGTCTCAACTTCCACCATCAATTGTTCAAGCTGTGGCTAATAATCCAGTTACGATTATTGCATGGAACCTTATGATGGCGCAGGGTTATCACTTTAAATTCATTCCCGAGGTCATTCCACAGACATATTCTGCATATACCCCATATCTTGATGAGCAGAACGCTAAACAGATTTTAAATAACAATAATTTACAAAATATAATTTATTCATTTCAGGACATAGATGGTAGATATCCACTATTCTCTGAACCATATACTTTTGATGCAATTTTATCATGCTATAAACTAAAAATCCCAGGGAACCCGTATAGTCTGTTTACAAGAAAAAACTCGTGCAATAATTTAAATTTGTTTCCGATATCAACTATAAGAGCTGAGTTTAATCAATGGGTTAAAGTACCTCAAAACGCTGAGTTTATGGATATTGAATTTAAAAATACTCTTTTATCACATATTATAGATATTCTATACAAACCCCTTTGCCATATATATATATATATTCAAGCTTCGAACAATGCGGTAGCTGGACCTCTTCGCGTAGTCCCTATGGTTTATAGAGATCATTTGTTTATAAAATATCTTATTACAAATCAAAATGATTTAAATAATCTAATGAACGGAGAAACAAATAACTTACTAAAAATAAAAGCTATAAAGATTGTAGTAAAAGGTATAAACTTAGAATATGATAAATATTATCATGTAAAATTTTATGTCTCTTCTGATTGAAAATTGCATGCTTTTATAATTTTACTTACTAACACAGATATATTCTTCACGATGTAGTGAACTTGTACAATTTGACTATCAATCTTGGTTTATAATATATCTTCATGAAAGCTATAAAACTGCATTCAAGAACAAACATAGATTACAAAGAAGAGTTTATCGAAATACCAGATTATCCGGTATTGGTGCCTGATTTTCTTGCAAAGGTTTTATTTGAGATTGTAGAAGAAAAAGAGCTTTTGTCTATAAGAAAAAGCTATCTTGAGCACCTTAATTTGTCTTACTCTGATAAAAAGCCCAAAAAGGTCTTGGTGCTTGTTGATTTGGATGCTTTTAGCAGTGTATGTTTAATGCCAATACTAAAAGCTATAGAAAAAGAATCTCAGGTGGATGTTTATCCGTTTTCAAACAAAGATATATATGTGGGTTTTGGTATAAAC
>Ga0081474_116928_pt1 | contig 21313 bp, 27 predicted proteins | sample OneHunmetagenome_2_FD_70978 | JGI IMG/M metagenome (GOLD analysis project Ga0081474, IMG submission 70978) | Ferrous microbial mat communities from One Hundred Spring Plain, Yellowstone National Park, USA v2 (version 2) | ecosystem: Environmental > Aquatic > Non-marine Saline and Alkaline >... | reverse complement strand
TCAGAGTATCCATTGGCTACAAGGCTCATTAGAAGATTTACATAAGTATCCATTAGCTTTGTTGTATTCTTCTTCGCTTAAGAATACCTTTCTTTCAGACTTCATAAGCGTCTCCATAACTAACTCAATTAACTCCTTTACACCAAGCTTCTGGTAGTTGTTGATGTCTTTACCAAGATAATCTTCTATTAGACTTTCTAAAGAAGCTTTTAACTTCCCTATTCTTTCTTCTTTCATAAACAAAACCTCCTAAATTAAGTTTAAGACACATAAATATTTTAACTCCCATACAATATGTTGCTATATAAATAAAAATGGTTTATTATAATAATTATGCCGGTAGATAAATTGACAAAAGCTCAAAAAGCTGCGGTGCTTATGATGGCTTTACCTCCAGAAGTATCTGTGGAAATAATGAAAGAATTAGATGAATCAGAGCTCCAAGATATATTTGTAAATATGAATACTCTTCAAGGCATTACTCTTCAGGATGTAGAGGAGATAGCTAAAGAATTTTTACAAGATTACCAAGAGACAACAATAGTATCACCAGATACCGAGCAACTCTTGGAGTTTGCAAGAAAAGTTTTACCACCAGAAAAATTTGCCAAGATATATGAATTTGTAAGTAGTTCTACTATTATAAAGAGTTTTCAAGAACTAGAAAAAGTAGATGTTAAAGTTTTATCTTCTTTATTGGCAAAAGAACATCCTCAAACTATAGCCGTCGTCTTATCTCAATTAAGTCCAATGAGAGCGGCCGATGTATTGCAGTATTTACCAGAGAACATAGCTGTAGAAGTAACAAAAAGGCTTGCAACATTGGAAAATATATCTCCAGAGTTTTTAGGAGAGCTTATAGAAAACTTAGCAGAAGAGATAAGGGGGATAGGTTTAAGCGGATTCTCTCAAAAAACAAATGGGCTTGTATTAGCGGCAGAAGTACTAAACTTGCTTGATAAAAAAATTACCGACAGGATCTTAAACAAAATAGAGCAAGAGGATAAGTATCTGGCAGAAAGGATAAAAGATAGAATGTTTGTATTTGAAGATATAGCAAAACTAATCAACAGAGATATCGTAGAAATACTAAAAGCTGTAGACAAAAATACACTTATGGTTGCCTTAAAAGGAGCCTCCGATGCCATAAAAGAAAAGTTTTTCTCAAATATGTCTCAAAAAGCTGCTACCATCATGAAAGAAGATATGGAAGCAATGGGTCCTGTAAGAGCTGCAGAGGTAGAAAAAGCTCAAAAAGAGATTATAGCCGTTATCAAGAAGTTGGCAGATGAAGGCAAGATAGACCTAACAGGCGGTGCTTCTTATGAATGATCACTTTGAAGCAATACAAAATATTGCCTTTGAAATTCAAAGCAAAGAGCCTCCACCAAACAAAACGCCAGGAACATCTTTTAACAAAGTTTTAGAGCTTATAAAAAAAGAAACACAAACTAAAATAATACAATACAGAAAAACTATAGAGCAATTAGAACAACAAATAATGTTAAAAGACCAAGAGATTAAACGTCTTTTGGAAAAACACAAAAAGACCGAAGAAGAAATAGAGACTATTAAAAAAGAATTAGAAAACATTGAACAAGAAAAAAACGCTTTAATAGCTGAAAAGGAACAATTGAAAGCTACCATAGAACAACTAAAAGAAAACGAAGCTAAGGAAGAAGCTTATAAAAATGCCGTTTTACAAAGTTTAGAAACTATCAAAAATACCATAAGCCAAAGCGAGCAATTAACCGTAGAAGAGCTAAGTACATTGATATCAACTATACTAAGTAGTTTATACGCAAAATGTAGTATAGATTTAGACTCTATAATAAAAAAAATTTTAGAGGATAGCGGTATGTTTAAACATTTCATCATAGTAAAAGCCAACAAAACATTTATAGAAACTTTTCAAAAATATATAAAAAATCTAAATAACGTAGAAATTAAATTTATAGAGGAAAACCTAGAAAACGGCGAATTTCAGATAGAAACAGAGGACTTTATTTTGGAAAGATTTAACAAGGATTTATTAAAAGATGTTGTTGAAAAGGCCCTACAAAATATACGGTAAAATAACTAAGGTAAGCGGGGTTTACATAGAAGCTTCCAACTATAGTTCTGGTGTCGGTGATGAAGTAACGATAGACGGTGGTTTCAGGGGTGAGATTATAGGCTTTGACAAGGAAAATGCAATTATAATGTGTTTTGACAGCAATGTTAATGTAAAACCTGGCACTAAAGTGCTATATAGTGAAGAACCAGTATCCACATATGTATCAGAAGAATTTTTAGGCAAAGTGTTAGATCCTTTTGGAAACATAATATATAGTTCTAATACCAAAAGCGTAAAATCGTTAAAAAAATTACCTTTAAGTTTAGAAAGCTACTCTCCCATGGAAAGAAAAAAAATATCAAAAATATTTGATTCCGGCGTAAGGACCATAAACGCGTTAACAACCATTGGTGTAGGGCAGAGAATAGGTGTTTTTGCTGGGGCCGGCGTTGGAAAAACTACTACGCTTGGCATGATTATGAAGCATAGTTCTTCTGACGTAGTAGTATTAGCGCTTATAGGAGAGCGTGGAAGAGAAGTTAGAGAATATGTAGAAGATGTGTTGGGAGAGGCTTTTGAAAAATCGGTGGTTATAGTATCTACATCAGACCAAACGCCTATAATGAAAGTCAAAGGTGCCATCAGCGCTTTAGTACATGCTAGATTCTTTGCCAGTAAAGGTTACAATGTGTTACTTGTGATGGATTCTCTGACAAGACTTGCCATGGCGCAAAGAGAAATAGGGCTTTCTATAGGAGAGCCCCCTACACTAAAAGGTTATACACCTTCTGTATTTCTTGTTATGTCAAAGATAATAGAGGGATGTGGGCTAGTTGGAGACTATGGTATTACTGGAATATTTAGCGTACTGGTAGAAGGCGACGATACTTCATTAGACCCTGTAGCAGATAGCGCCATGAGTTTTTTAGATGGACATATACTTTTATCCCGAAAAATAGCGGATTCGGGTATCTATCCAGCTATAGATCCACTTAAGAGCATAAGCCGTATAATGCCAAATATAGTCTCGGATGAGCATTGGAGCTACGTGCTTAAGTTTAAACAAATTCTATCTGAATATTATTCGATGGAAGATATCATAAAAGTAGGACTTTATAGGAAAGGATCCAACCCCACCATAGATAAAGTTTTAGAGCATAAATCCGATATAGATAATTTTTTCATGCAAAATCCAAAAATTGGCATAAATTATAATAATAGCTTACAAGAGTTAAAAGAGCTTGTAAGCAAAATAAGTTAGGAGGTACATAATGAGTACGATAAATAGCTCAAACTTGATAGGTGGATTAACAACTGGACAGAGTATATCGTCACCATCTTGGCTTCCAAAAGTAAATGTTGTACCCCCTGGTACCCAGCAAAGTCTCATGAATCTTAGTGCAAGCGCTTACATGGAAATTTACACCACTGAACTAAAGTATCAAGACCCGACATCCTCAAGCGGTAATGATGTAACATCTATGATAAACGCTACAGTACAACTTCAGCAAATAGGTTATTACAGTATGGCCCAGCAACAGACCCAAGCCCTAGAGGCGCTTTTATCGCAGATGACTATGCTCAATTCAATAAACATGATAGGAAAAGAGTTTGTGTTTAGCACAAGTGGCATAGATACTACAAAAAATGTCAGTTATTATCTTGATGCTCCCACAAGCATGTCCAGCGTAACTGTTGAAATAATGAACGGTAATACACCTGTAAAAACAATCACAATGAGCTTAACAGCAGGTTTAAACCCATTAAGTCTGTCTGGATTGCAACCTGGCCAATATGGAGTGCAAATACTGTCAAATGGTATTCCAAATCAAAATGTAAAACTTGGCTTAGCTGATATAGTTCAGTCTGTTAATCTAAGTGGTACAAATTTGGAGCTTACTCTTCAGTCAGGTTTGTCAGAACCAGCGTCAAACATAATATACGCTGGGGCAATACCTAACTCAAGTACAATTTAAGGAGGTGAAACATGTTACCAAGTTTTTACAATGCAGTTTCTGGTCTTGATGCTTTTAACAACTATCTAAGCATAGTATCAAACAACATGGCAAACGCAGACACAATAGGCTATAAAGCTATAAATCCAATATTTGAAAACGTCATAGCCAATGTAAACGTAGGTATCAACACACTCACTGACACATTGAAATCTACAGTATACGGTGCTGGTGTTATAGTTGATTCTACACAAATAGATTGGCAACTCGGCAACTTTGAGCAAACTGGCAACAATACAGATTTGGCTATACAGGGTAATGGACTATTTATTTTACAAGATCCAGCCAATGCTGGAAATGTTTTTTATACAAGGAACGGACAGTTTACCATAAGCCAACAAGGTTATATGGTAAATCCTGATGGTTTAAAACTTTTAGGATATAAAGTTGATCAGTCTGGGTCTGTAGTTGGCACCTCTTTACAACCTATATATATAATACCTCAGCAACCACCAAAAGCCACAGACTTAATAACTTATCAGCAACCTACAAACTTAAACTCCACAGCCGCAAGCATAACAAAAGCTTTTAATCCTCTAGATACCTCTACTTTTAACTATCAAAACACATTGACAACCTTTGATAGTTTAGGAAATACTGTAGAAGGCGACGCATACTTTCAGAAAACGGGACCAAACACGTGGAACTATATATATGCAGAAAATGAAGAAGCAGCATATTACAGCGATACTTCTGGTAAAGTCTTATATAGAAACGTAGCTGGTACTTGGCAAAGCACAACCATAAGCGGTGGGTCTTTGACATGGTATAACATCACAACCCCACCAAATATAGGAAGCTCAAGTATTATATCTGTCACCGTATCCCCATACTATATGATATCTGGTACAAATTCATCTGGCTCTATGGTAACAGATTGGGTAGTAAATGTTACCACATCTTCTACTACTATAAGCTACGTAGTAAATCCAACAAGACCACCTGGCGGTACGCAAGAATGGGACCCCATAGGCTCTGCAGCTGCCAACGGTTTCGTGCCTTACAATCTATCTAGTGGTATAGGAGTACCTATATATACTGGAAGTAGCACAATATATGCAGCTACAGCTTTATTAAACTTTGATCCAAACACCGGCAACATTACAACAAGTTCAACAATAGGCGTATATATTTATCCTACATCTTCAAGCTACGAATATTTTATAGGTACTCAAAATCCCCTTGTGCTAGGAGATGGAAACATAGTAGGTAACTTAAACTCAGCCAGCTCTCAATCCACAGGAGGATTAGCATTCGGACAACTAATAGGATCTAAACCCACAACAAGCACAAGCATAGGGATAATAGACAATTCATACATAACTCAGGATGCATCTGATTTTACTATCACCGCTTCTCAAGATGGTTATAGCCTTGGAAACCTTGTAAACGTGTACGTATTATCAAGTGATGGTACAGTCGTTGGGGTTTATTCCAACGGCCAATCAACGCCTCTTTATAGAGTTGCCCTTGCTCAATTTCAAGACCCCAACGAGCTACTAGAAAAAGGCTCTAACTTATATACATCCGTATACACACCAACAATCCTATTGCCAGGAGGTGCTGATATTATCCAATCAGGCATGCTAGAACAATCAAATGTAGATATAGCACAAGCTTACATACAACTTATAACTGCTGAAAGATCTTACCAAGCCAATGCAAAAGTTGTGACATCTTCTGATAACGTATTACAATCGACGCTGAACATGGTTACAGGTTAAAATAGTATTATAGTATGGCAGATGAACAAGTAAAAGAAGAAGGCAAACAATCAGGCGGCAAGAAAAAACTAATTTTTATACTGATACCGGTGCTTCTTCTCCTTATAGGAGGAGCCGGCGCTTACTTTTTCCTAACACATAAAAAAAAGGAATCAACAAAACAAATGGTTGTAGTACCACAAAAGCTTGGCGTAATGTATAATTTAGGTTCTTTTCTAGTAAACTTAGCCGATAAAAACGCAAATACTTATGCAAAAGTATCTATTACATTAGAACTATCAAACCAAAAGGTTCAACAAGAAGTTGTAAAACGATTACCAATCATAAAAGATGCCGTTATAAATTTGCTTAGCTCAAAAACCTACGATGAGATAAGAACTCCTGAAGGAAAAGAAGAGTTAAGGCTAGAACTCATCAAAAGAATAAATGCAATATTGGTTACCGGTGGAGTGCAAAACATTTACTTTACACAATTTATAGTACAAACTATGTAGATTTGTGGAAATAATCTTATTTCTCAAAACCCTAAGCGCTCTTGGTATAGTCTTATCGCTTATATCATTTCTATATACGGCTTTTGATTGGAAAAAGATAATTCAAACAACTTACAACCCTAACGATATAATTAGCATATACAAAATAATGCCTCTTGATAAACATTCTAAATTTATAATACTAAAAGCTAAAAACAAACTAATTTTAGTGTTTGTATCAAAAGATTATGCTAAACTTATATATGAGGTGGATTATGAGGCTAAAGACGTTAATTAGCATAGGTCTATGGCTTTTAATATCTATACATTTAGCAATGGCTCAAAACGAAAACCCTATCAATGTCATACCTGGAATACAAGTAAAGTTTAACAACGGCAACTTCACTGAAGCTATAAGGCTTATCCTGATATTAACAGTATTGAGCTTAGCGCCATCCATAATAATAATGACGACATCTTTTATCAGAATAGTTACCGTTTTATCAGTGTTAAGACAAGCTATTGGCCTCCCAAATGTCCCTCCAAACCAGGTGATAACATCTTTAGCGCTTTTCCTTACGTTCTATGTCATGTATCCTGTAATAAATCAAATAAATCATAACGCTTTACAGCCATATCTTCAGCACAAAATTACAGATAAACAATTTATACAAAATACAATAGAACCGCTCAAAGAATTTATGGTAAGAAACACAAAAGTAAGCACCGAAAGAACATTTTTATTAGCTTCAAACATACCAAACAAAGATAACATAAAAAACATAAACGACCTGCCTTTAAGTGTAGTAATTCCAGCTTTTATGGTTAGTGAGCTGTCAATAGCCTTTCAAATTATATTTTTACTTTACCTACCATTCCTAATAATAGATATGGTAGTATCTGCAATATTGCTCGCAATGGGCATCATCATGATACCGCCAACCGTCATATCATTACCTTTTAAGATTATGCTTTTCGTACTTGTGAACGGTTGGGAATTAGTTATCTTATCATTGGTGAGGAGTTACCATTGAGCCAGGATCAAGTTTTAACCATTACAGAAAATATGATTAAGATGACTGTACTTCTTTCAGCTCCTATCCTTATAACCACATTTTTGGTGGGACTTGTGATAAGTATACTTCAATCTGCCACCCAAATCCAAGAAATGACATTAAGCTACATTCCCAAAATACTTGCAGCGTTTTTCGTAATATTTTTGCTTGGTAGTTGGATGATGAAACACATGATAGATTATACAAAAGAAATCATCATCAATATACCAAACTATATAAGATAATATGACACTAAGTATATCTATACCATATCTCATAACGTTCTTACTCATAACGCTTAGAATATCTTCTATAGTATTTTTAGCACCAATTTTTGAAGATTTGCCAAACGGCTTTAAAATATTTTTTGTGATAGCCTTTAGTGTATCGCTTTATTATTACAATCCCATAAAACCAGTATATACAGATAGCTTTATAATATTAACACTGATGGCTTTGAAAGAATTTAGTTTAGGCTTTGTTATAACCTTGATACTTAGATTCTTAGTAGATATTTTCTTTGTTTTTGGAGAATTCGTATCTAGTTCTCTTGGATTGTCAAACGCCACCATCTTAAATCCGCTTATGGGAAATTCTACAATTTTGGGCACATACTTTAGTTATTTTTTTATGGGGCTTTTTGCAGCATCATCCGGTTTTGAATATGTTTATTTTATTTTGTCAGAGAGCCTTAAAAGCATACCGCTTGGAGCCTTTGACATATACAACATGAGGCCCGGGTTTATATTAAATATCTTTTATAAAAGTTTTTATACCGCTTTTCAATTAGCGCTTCCTATAATAGCTATAGGCCTTGTGATGAATATAATTTTAGCAGTTATCAATAGGCTTATACCTCAGATAAACGTTTTCATGGTTGGCATGCCAATTCAAACACTCATAGGTATGATATTTTTGTTGCTTATTTTTCCTCTATTGGGGATACTTATGCACCAAATATTTGAACATTATTTTAAATTTATGTTAGAGTTTACAAGGGGTTATCATGGCTTCGGAAAATAAAACAGAAAAAGCCACACCGTACCGAAGAGGAAAACTAAGATCAGAAGGTAACGTAGCAAAAAGTCAAGAGGTTGTATCTGCTCTCTTGATGTTAGTTTCTATCGGCGCTTTATTTTTTATAGGTTATAAAATCTTTATACTATTTTCGGATCTAATTTTAGATGGTACTTTACAAGTAGATGATCCTTCCTTTACGCCTTATGATGCTACTAAGTTTTTAGGTTTATCTTTTGAAAAGCTGCTATCAGACATTACACCTCTTTTTATATTGGCTGTTTTGATAGTTTTATTTGGATATATTTTACAGTTTGGTTTTATATTTACTTTTAAACCTTTAGAACCTAATTTTTCTAAACTAAATCCCATAGAGGGTCTTAAAAATCTCTTTAGCCTCAACGCACTTTTTGAGCTGGTAAAAAACTCTTTAAAAGTTATGCTTCTTTTAGTAGTATCGTTTTTTATATTGTATTTTAGTTTTCATACCCTTGTATTTTCTTCTTACATGTCTCCATCTCAAGGGCTTAGTGAAATTGCAAGGTTAATTTTTAAGCTTTTAATATCAATAGGTATAATAGCTCTAATACTTGCAGGGATAGATTTCGCTTACAAAAAATTTGACTACGAAAAGCGTATAAAAATGTCAAAGCAAGAAGTAAAAGATGAGTTTAAACAGTTTGAAGGAAATATAGAAGTAAAAGCAAAGATAAGAAGGAGGATGATGGAATTATCAAGATCTAGAATGATGCAAGAAGTCCCAAAAGCAAGCGTAGTAATCACAAACCCAACACACTTTGCAGTGGCTTTAAGATATATACCAAAACAAGATAGAGCACCTGTTGTAGTAGCAAAGGGTCAAGATTATATGGCTAAAAAAATCATAGAAATAGCAGAGCTAAACGATGTTCCAGTAGTAAGAAAGCCAGAGTTAGCAAGGGCGCTTTACAAAGCGGTAGATATAGGAGAAGAAATACCACCGGAGTTCTACAAAGCTGTAGCTGAAATAATAGCTTATATAGTAAAAAGAAAACAGCGTGGTCTCTTATGATAAGCGAGGTTTTTTATTCTATACAAGGAGAAGGATTTTTGATAGGCACCCCTGCTTTGTTTGTGAGGTTTCAAGGATGCAATTTAAGATGCATTTGGTGTGACGAAAAAAGCGCTTTAGATTTTGATAAAACCGCAAAATCATACATAGAAGCCTTAGAAGAGATAGAAGATATACTAGCTATCCATAATCCATCTTTAATAGTACTAACGGGTGGTGAACCTCTTTTAAACGAAGATTTTATAAATATTTTTTCTTATTTTAAAAGCCTAGATAAAACAATACAAATAGAAACAAACGCCACAATCTTAAAAGACGATATAGAAACACTTTTGAAAACCTATGCAAAAACTTACATTACACTATCACCAAAATACATATCAAACTATAACATAGATTCAAAGTTTTTGGCTTTTGATAAGAACATAGAGTTAAAAATAGTTGTAGATGAGCATTTGAATGAAGGTATTTTAGAAAGAGAGTATATTAGACCTTTTGTGGAAAAAGGTTTATTGGTACTACAGCCTTTGTGGGAAAACGGAAGCGTGAAGTTTATTGATAAAGCAATAAAGCTAGCAGAAAAATTCAACGCTAGAATAATACCACAAATGCATAAGCTTTTAGGTTTAAAATAATGGAAATAAAGATATACACGGACGGAAGCTGTTTGGGAAACCCAGGACCAGGTGGTTATTGCGCTATATTAAAAGCTATAAAAAACGGCAAAGTAGTAAAAGAAAAGATAATAAAGGGTGCTGAGGCAAACACCACCAACAACCGAATGGAACTAAAAGCTGTAATAGAGGCTTTAAAAGCTTTAAGTAAAAAAAACCAAAAAATAACCGTATACACAGATAGCCAATACGTAGCAAATGGCATAACGCTATGGCTAAAGAATTGGATTAAAAAGGATTTTAAAGATGTAAAAAACGAAGATTTATGGAAAGAGCTTTGTGAGCTTTTAAAAAATCAAAATATAGAAGTAGTGTGGTTAAGAGGACATCAAAAGAACAAAGGAGATGATCATGACACAAACAATTTATGTGATAAAATAGCAAAAGAAGAGGCTATGAAGGTAAGAAAAGAGACCTCATAAAAGTTTCAGCGTATTCTACAGGCTCCCCTGGTTTTTGTATATATATATCAAAATGTTCTTCGTAAAGATAGGGAAAATCTTTTGCGTTTTCAAAATAATATAAAGCTTGATCTTCTTGTTTTAGGGCATAGTTTATGAGCGATAAAAGTAAATATTTCTCTCTTGAATCATTGGCTAAAAGTAACCATTTGGAAGCTTCTATGTATTGAGATTTATGTATATACTTTATAGCTCTTGCAAGGTTTTTATCTATATCAAGGTTTTCTGATACTTTGATTTTGTTCTTATCCAATATTAAAATCCTAAATCCGGTGCGCATTTATGGTTTTTATTCTTCTTCTTCTTGTTCTATGGGGGTTTCTCCTCTTTCTTGTTCTGTGATATCAACTACATAAGCTATCATGTAAGATAGCGTAGCCACTACCACAAGGGCTGTGATAGCTAAAAAATCCATGTATTTCCATATTCCACCCATATCAAGTTTCTCCTTTTTTGTTGCCACCTTTCCATATCGGTAGCACAAAAGATACTAACATGATAGCCAGCACTCCAAAAGCTAAAAAAGCAAACCATTCTCTATCTGCTGGCGTAACTGCTTTTGCCATCACTTCATTCATTACCCTTATTGCTTCTTCCATTTTTCCTATCTCCTCTCATAACATAAAGATAAAGCACAAGACCAAAAGATATTATCATCATTATCATAACAATGGTCATGAAAATGACGTCCCATATCCTAAAAATAAACGGCACATACATGTGGTGTCCCATTATTCTCTACTCTTTTGCCCTTTTTTACTAGAAAAAATACTGTACATAAATATACTAAACATAAGAAGCAAAACGAAACCAACAACACCTATAACTATAATTCTGAAAATCATAAAAGCCCTCTCAACGTATTATATCACTTAATTATATAAAAATTATAAAAACTTAAAATCCAAGACTCTTAAATTTTGACAGCATGTTCTGTTGGGCTAATATACTTTTGTATTGGTTGAAAAGCTCTTTCGCTTTTTCATTGTTTCCAAGCTTTTGATAACAAGATATATCTTCATAAAGGGCTTTTGTCATTGTATCATATATGCCAAACTTTTCTAAATAAGGTACGGCTTCATCAAGATATACAACTGCATCTTTGCATTTATTCATTTTATATAAGTCGTTACCTACATTGTATAGGTCCAAATCAAGTCCGTATCTGGCACCACCTTTTCTAGTTTTATAGCCTCTTATCATAAGGGCTTGTAAGTGATACTGATAAGCTTTCTGGTAATTACCTTTTTGATAATAAATATCACCAAGATGTCTTAGTGGTATAGCAGCTCCTTCCGTATCGCCGTTTTTGAGAGCTATTTGAGAAGATTCCACGTAATACTTTTTAGCATCTAACAAATCACCTTTCTTTTCATAGGCTTGCCCTAAAAGGTTGTATAAAAGCCCAAGCGTATTTGGCTTATCCTGACCAAGAGCTATGGCTTGTTGTAAATATTCTATAGCCTTGTCGTAATCTCCAGTTTCAAGGTAGAAATTACCAGAATAATAATATGTCGCATATAAAAGGTTGTTGTCGTTTAGAAGTTTTGCTATTTTAAAAGCTCTAGACAAATCTCTTAAAGCGAGTTGTTTTTGACCAGACTTGGCCTTGTTTAACACGCTATTAAGAATCTTCTGAGTATATATTTTGATATCACTTATAAAACTAGATACGTTTATTCCGTTTTCTTTGGCTATCGTTATGTATTTAAATACTTTGTCTATATCAAAGTATTTAGAAGCCAAAAAATCGTTGTAAGCTATATAATAAGCCGCTTCTCCAATGAGGTGTTTGTTGTTTACCACTTTTGCAAACTCATAAGCTTTTTTTAACACTTCGTTTGCTTTTTGATATCTTTCTGACTTCATTAAGTTTATGCCTTTACTTATAATCTCTTCAATCTGCTTGGTGGGTTTTGCATAAACCTCAAATCCGTAATCTGTCTCATGTATCATGTATTCGTCTTTTGAAGAGTTGCAATATAGCCATGGACCGTTCTTTATAAACTTACCATCTTTTGCCTTACAGTATAAAGAAGCCAAATGTTCGTATTCCTTACGTTTTTGAGGGTTTGTAAGATGAAAGTTAAAATACATAGGTTTTTGTATCATATCAAGATAGAAAGGAATTACGCTTTCGGAATACTCAATAAAGCTTCTGTAATCGTTGAAGTTCTTTTTTTGATACACCTTCTCACAACTTGTTAAGACCACTACGCCAATCACCATTCCTAATATAAGTTTTTTATTCATCTTATTCTCTCCTTAAAATTTAAAATAAGTCTTTTACATTTCCTTCATCATCTACTTTGGATATATGTAGAGCTTGCTTTTCTTCTCCATGGTTTATAAAATCTGTCATACAAGCATCTACACACTTTCCACACATATAGCAAGCTTTTAATCCGCTTGTGGTATCAAGCTCATCTTTTAATTTTCTTGGGTCTAAAGCTATGGGACAAGCTTTTACGCATTCCAAACATTCTGTACATGTATTTTTATCATAGGTAATGCGCCATCTCATCTTTTGATTGAAAACTTCCAAATAAAGACCTATAGGACAAAAATATCTACACCACTTCTGCCTTAACGATCCTATAGCAAGATAATTAAGAGCAATAAGGCCATATGTAAGAAACGATACCCACCAAAACGCAGGATGGTATGGCTTAAACAAAACAGACAAATCCACTATCCAATTTAACAATATTAGGGTTAGTATAGTGTTTAAAACGAAAACTATGATATTAAACTGCAATTTTTTGTCACGTCTATAAAGTCTGTCGTACAAAACTTTTACACCTCTTATAAGCCACCCTTCGGTACATATAAAACTACAAAAAAATCTTCCATAAAAATAGTTTATTACAAATGTAACAGTATAAAGAGCAATCCACAACGAAAAAGTCCATATGACTGGTTTTGTCCAATTTGTGGTATAATGCCCCCAAAGATAATAGTTTACGTTGGCAAAGTCCATCTTTATAAGATGAAAAACCGGAAATATAACAAGAGTAATGGCAGATATAACGTTGAAGGCAAACCTTACTTTGGTATATTTAGTAGTGTAGGGATACTCCCCTAAAAGTTCTAAAAGTGCCATAGCAACCTCCTATCCTGAAAAGTTAATCATATCTTACTAACATATAAAGATAGTATAGTATAAGACATAAAGCTTTGCATAATTTAGAAAAATTATATATCTCTATTCTTCTTATCCTCTTCTAAAAGTTCCACCGGTTTGCGGCCCATAAATCCTTCTTCAATACCGTGCCAGTGGCTTATCTCCTCTTCTCCTTCTAACCAACAGAGCCATATATCCTGATTTCCCTTTTTAGATAGAAAGTCAAGAAGCAATGGGTTTAAACCCTTAACAACGGCACCGCTAGAAGATATTTCATATATGAGTTCGTTTACCTCTTGCTTTTTCTCTTCTAAGACGCTTTCCATATATAGCTTTTCTAGCTCATCTTCTGTGGTGGATATACGTTCTATAATATCTACTATTTCATCCCTTTTTTCTATAAAATCATATATAAGGGGTTTTATAGAGTCTAAAACTTTATTGGCCTCTTCTAAATCAAAGTATCTCATAACACTATAAAAGTAATTCTCTATATATGCTTTTACTATGAAAAATATTAGCCTAATAGCATCATTGCTTTGTCAAATATAAGCTTAGGCTCTATTTCAAGGCAAGGATAATCCCCATACTTACAAACTCCTTTTCCATGTAAATCACAAGGCTTACAGGACATATCTTTTGATATTGTAATACCCTCATCTGGTTTTGGAGCAAAGCCAAAACATGGATGTGTCCCACCAAATATCGTAATCACCCTAACTCCAACAGCCCTTGCCATGTGAGTTATAGAAGAGTCGTTTGCTATTACAAGTTTTGAGCTTTTTATACAAGCTAACGTATCTATAAGAGAAAGTTTTCCTATATAACTAACACCTTTGGCATCGGTATCATCGTTTTTATCTCCTAAAAGCCTAACTTCAAAACCGCTATTTAAAAACAACTCTGATAATTCTTTGAAATACTTATATTTTTTCTTATGGTATCTTGCCCCTACTCCTAGACTTATAACAGGCTTTGGAGAAACAAATCTTTCAAGCCTCTCATCTTTTACTTCCAAATAAGGTTTTGGATTTTTTATATCAACAATAGGTTTTACAGCGTTAGCATATTCATCTGTTATATAAAATATATTGTTTTTAAAAGCCTTAAACCAAACACAAAATCTTCTTTGAATAGATTTTTTATCGTAAGAAAACCATTTTGCCTTTAAGATATTTTTCAATATAAAAGTCTTGATGTTTTTATGAAGATCTATTACTATATCCGGTGTTAGGCTTTTAGCCACATCAAACATATTTGATTTATCCACGGGTAAAACTTTTACAAAAGAAGAGTCTTCAAATATAGGGGCAAATTCTTTATAGGTCATAAGGTATACACCAAAACCAGCATCGTGAAGGGGCTTAAGAATAGAACTTGTAAGTATTACGTCTCCAAGGGAAGAAAATCTAAGGACCAGGATTTTAGCCACCGCTAACTGGAGGGATGGCGAATACGGTATCAGAGTTTTTAAACTCTTTCACATATTCGTTTTCTTTGGCAAACCTAGAAGATTTTATAATGTCGCATAAGTGCGGATATTTGTTACATAAATATGCTTTGAGCTCTTCTTCGGTACCATCAAATTCAAACTCTTCAAAAGCACCAATCTGATCCTTTAATATTGAAAAATAAAATATTTTCATGTGTATCTGGAAAGCCTTTTCAACACTTCTTCCTTAGGTAAAATAGAAGCTATTACATCTATAGCTATACCCTCTAAAGAGCCCGTTAAAGCTATTCTTAAAGCATGCCATACATCTTTTGGTTTTAAGCCAGTTGATTTCTGAATATTTTTCACAACTCCTTTAATATTTTCTGGTGTAAGTTCCTCTAAGGATTCTATTTCTTGTTTTAAAAGCTCAAAAACTTTTCTATCTATTGTTGAAAGCTCTTCTTTTGCATCTTCATCTGGTTCTCTTTCTTCAAAAAACGGTCTTAGCTTTTCCACAGCTTCTAAATATGTGTTGTATTCTTTTCTAGTGGCTTTTACTATCTTTTTAAGATACTCTATATCAACTTTCCCATAAGCTTTTTCTAAGAAAGGAAGCAAATCCTCCAACAGCCTCTCCTCTGGCAAGATTTCTCTTATATAAACACCGTTTAACCAATAGAGCTTATCATGGCTAAATACAGCCGGAGACAAATTTATATCTTTTATATCAAAATATTTTACGGCTTCTTCTTTTGATATAACTTCTTTACCTACTTTTTCACTAGACCATCCTAAAAGACATAGATAGTTAAAAAGAGCCTCAGGGCAGTATCCATTTTCTTTGTAAAATCTAACCGAAACCACGCCGTGTCTTTTTGAAAGCTTTGTCCTATCTTCACCAAGAATCACTGGTAAATGAGCAAATTTTGGAGGTTTAAATCCAAGGGCCTCATATATTAGTATCTGCTTTGGAGTATTTGATATATGGTCTTCTCCTCTTATAACGTGTGTTATCTTCATAAGGGCATCATCTATAACCACTACAAAATTATAAACTGGACTACCGTCGCTTCTTACTATTACAAAATCCCCAAAATCATCAACGTTTATACTTATATTCCCCCTTATCATATCTTCAAAACTAACTATCTGTCCATCTGGCACTTTAAACCTTATAACGTAAGATTCACCGCTTTTTAGTCTATTCTCAACATCTTCTTTCGAGAGATGTCTACAAGTACCAGGATACCTATATGCTTTTCCCTGAGCGTAAGCTTCTTCTCTTTGTTTTTCTATGTCTTCTTCTTTGCAAAAGCAATAATAAGCATGACCTGAATCTATAAGCTTTTTGGCGTATTCTTTATATATATCAAATCTTTCTGATTGCCTATAAAATTCATCCCATTCTATGCATAGCCATTTCAAATCCTCTATTATAGAATCCTCAAACTCTTTAGTAGACCTTTCCCTATCTGTATCTTCAATTCTCAATACAAATGTTCCATTTTGGTGTCTTGCAAAAAGATAGCTAAATATTCCAGTTCTTGCGTTACCAAGATGCATGTATCCTGTGGGGCTTGGAGCAAACCTTGTTCTAACCATATCATTATTATAATGCAAAAACAACCATTTATCTTTATAATTATCAATATGAGCATATTTACAAAAATATCAACCTTGGGTGCTTTATGGGTGGCGCTAGAGCTCGTAATGGGGGTTTTCCATAAAAGCGTATGCACAAGCTCAGGATGCACTATAGCAGCTTCTTACAACAGATATCCAGAATTTGTAATGCTAACAATAGGGCTTTTGCTTTTTATAGTTTTGGGGATTTTAAAAGAAAAAAAGAAAGAAAAACTATTAGACATCATATTAATAGGAGCTCTGGCTTCTGAGGGCTATCTGCAGAGCTTTGAAATATTTGTAGCTCATACATTTTGTATATTTTGCACAGTAACATTTTTAATAATACTTATTCTTTTTATAATAAGAGTAAAGGAAAACAAAGATATACTCTTGAAAGGGCTTAGTGCTTTCTTATTTGTATTTGTAACTGTTTTTTTAGTCAACAACCCCACTTTAGAGATAAAACACCAATACACGCTCTTGTACCTTCCAGGGTGTCCTCACTGTGAACATACAGAAAAGTTTTTAGACGATATACACGTTAAATACGATAAGATAAACGCTTCTCATCACAAAGGACTTATCATGTCTATGGGTATAGATGAAGTACCGGTGCTTTTTGTAAGAGAGCCTTATGGTTATAAAATGCTTGTTGGTTCAGATAGTATAGAGTCGTTTTTTAAAAATCCTACAAAAAGCCTACAAAACCAGACAGCCAACACACCTACTTCAAATAGTAACAGCTTTAACATAGGAGGTGGATGTCAGTTAAATAGTATATTTGGAAGTAATTGTAGCAAATAAATTTAGCAAGATATTATCAAAAAATTTGACATAAGTTTACTAAAGATTATATTAATAACATAACACGTTAGGAGGTAATTATGTATAGCGAAAACATGTGGAGCAAAAAAGTGAAGGACTACGTAGAGCAAGCGTCTTCTATTGCAAGGTCTTTAGGAGATACGAAGGTAGATACGGACCATCTTCTTTTGGCACTTTTAAAAGATCAAGATTCAGCACTTTCAAAATATGTATCCAAAAAAGGCGTAGACGTCAAAGAACTATACCAAAAATTAAAAGAACACATAAAAAGTATAGATAATCAGCTTAACAAAGCGGCAGAATCAGAAGCCAGTCATCTTATAGACTTAAGAAGCAAGATAATTCAATTAAAATCTGATATATCAAACATCCAAAATGAGCTATCCGAGATAAGAGAAGCCAAAAGACGCATAGAATCTGAGCTAGAAAAAGCAAGAAGGTACGATCTTTGGGGCACAAGACAGTTAGAGTTAGAACTAAGACAGTTAAACGCTGAAGAAGAACATCTAAAAAAAGAGCTTTCAAGGGTAGAACAAAACCTATCTACGGTTTTTGATAAAAGTGCCGTAAGAGATTTTCTTGAAAACAAGATATCAATAGATGCTTTGGTAAAAACCGCTCTAAAAGAAAGCCACTACAAAGATCAGCTTAAAGACATAGGAATATCTTTAGATAGATATCAAGATAAAGTATTAAAAAGATTTATAGGAAAGACCCCAGAGTTTGGATATTCTAAAAACCTTGAAAAGGTATTTGAGATAGCTCAAGAAAAAGCCGTAAGAGATGGTGTAGCAGAAGTATCACCAGCTCACCTTGTTTCAGCGCTTTTAGAAGCAAAAGATTTTATAGCAGCAAAACTTTTAGATCAAATCATAGGAGGTAAAAGCATGGACACAGAAAAAGAAATTCAAGAAGAAGAGAAGTCTATCCTAGAACGCTACGGAGTAGATCTTACCCAAAAGGCAAGGGACGGTAAGTTAGACCCGGTCATTGGAAGAGAAAAAGAGATAAACCAAACCATAGAAATATTGCTAAGACGTAGCAAAAACAACCCTGTTTTAGTGGGAGATCCCGGTGTTGGTAAAACAGCTATAGTAGAAGGTTTAGCCCAAAGGATAGTCAACAAAGAAGTCCCCCCAGAACTTCAAGATAAAAGCATCATAAGTATAGACATGGGTTCATTGGTAGCTGGCTCTAAGTATAGAGGAGAATTTGAAGAAAGAGTTAAAAAGCTTTTGGAAGAGCTTAAAGAAAAACCAGAGGCAATACTTTTTATAGATGAAATCCATACCGTCATAGGAGCAGGAAAAGGCGAAGGATCTTTGGATGCAGGCAACATGTTAAAACCTGCTCTAGCCAGGGGTGAAATAAGACTGATAGGTGCCACCACCGTTGATGAATATAGAAAATATATAGAAAAAGACTTAGCCTTAGAAAGAAGGTTTCAACCAGTTTATGTAGATGAACCTACTATAGAAGAAGCTATAGAGATACTAAACGGCTTAAGACCAAAATTAGAAGACTTCCATAAAGTAAAGATAGAGGATGATGCAATAGATAGCGCTGTAAAACTTACACACAGGTATGTAACTTTTAGAAAACTCCCAGATAAAGCAATAGATGCCCTAGATCAAGCTTGTGCTCGTAAAAAACTAGCATCTGTAAGCGTACCCCCAGAACTTCAAGAAATAGAAAGAAAACTAAGAGCTTTAGAAGAGCAGATTATAAATGCAAACTTGTCTGGGGATTATGAAAAAGAAGCAGAGCTCAAGATTCAAAAGGTTAACCTAGAAAAGCAAAAACAAGATATTATAAATAAGCTAGATATGGTAGATATGAAGATAAACCAACTCAAAAAAAAGCTTGAAGAACTAGAGCAACAGATTATAAAAGTTGCTGAGAAAGGAGACTATGAGAAGGAAGCGGCGCTTAAGATAGAGATGGTAAATACAGAAAAAGAGATAAAAGCCTTAGAGTCAAAAAGAGCAAAAACTTTAAGTGTAACATCAGATGATATAGCTCAAGTAGTATCCGATTGGACTGGTATACCTCTTAACAAGTTAAAGGAAGAAGAAATGGAAAAACTCCTTCACTTAGAAGAAGAGCTACACAAAAGAGTTATAGGACAAGATGACGCTGTGGTAGCTGTAGCAGAAGCCATAAGAAGGGCAAGAGCAGGCTTAAAAGATCCAAAACGCCCAATAGCTTCTTTCTTGTTCTTAGGACCCACTGGTGTAGGTAAAACAGAACTATCAAAAGCTTTAGCTGAGCTTTTATTTGGAGAAGAAGACGCCCTTATAAGACTTGACATGTCAGAGTTTAAAGAAGAGCACACAGTATCAAAGCTTATAGGTGCACCTCCTGGATACGTAGGTTATGAAGAAGGTGGCAAATTGACAGAGGCAGTTAGAAGAAAACCCTATAGCGTAATACTTCTAGACGAAATAGAAAAAGCACATCCAAGGGTATTTGACTTATTCTTGCAAGTGCTTGATGACGGAAGGTTGACTGATTCTCATGGAAGAACTGTGGATTTCAGAAACACCGTTATCATTATGACTTCTAATATAGGTAGCACATACCTTCTAACGTTGCCTTTGGAAGGAGATTCTGAAGAGATAAAGAAAGAGTTTGAAAAAGCTAAAGAAAAGGTGTTAGGAGAGCTAAAGCATTTCTTTAGACCTGAGTTTCTAAATAGAATAGACGACATCATAGTATTTAAGCCTCTTACCATGGAACAACTCATACAAATAGTAGATCTACTAATAGACGATTTAAGCAAACGTCTAAAGGATAAAGGCATAAAATTAGAGCTCACTTTAGAAGCCAAAAAAGAACTTGCCAGAAGAGGGTATGAACCAGCTTTCGGTGCAAGACCTTTAAAACGCACCGTTCAAAAACTGTTAGAAACACCTTTAGCCAACAAGATAATAAAAGGCGAGATAAAAGAAAGCTCTACTGTAAAAGTAGATATAAAAGACGGAGAGTTTGTGTTTGAAACTACCTAACAAATGTTTCTGATAACGGCGGGGGAAAACACCGCCGTTTTTTTGCTATAATACTTCAATGAAAAAGCCAGAGATAGTGTCTCCAGTAGGTCATTTTAAAGGATTGATGTCCGCAATAAAAGCCTGCGCCGATGCTGTATATATGGGACTTGAAAAACTAAATCAAAGAGCTGGAAAAGGCTGTTTTTCAAAAGAAGATATAAAAGGAAATTAGGCTTATAGCCAAAGACCACGGTATAAGGCAATATATAACGCTAAATTCTATAGTGTTTGATGAATATTTACCTTATTTGGAAGATGTACTTGATTTTTTAAAAGAAATAGAAGTTGATGCAGTTATAGCTTGGGATTTCTCGGTAGTGCTTGGAAGTATAAAAAGAGGTTTAGAAACACATATCTCTACAATGGCATCGGTATCAAACCACATATCTGCTAAATTTTATAAAGAACTTGGTGTAAAACGAATAGTTCCGGCAAAGGAGCTAGATTTAAACTCCATTAAAAGCTTAAAACAAAATACCGAATTAGAAGTAGAGGTTTTCGTCCATGGATCTATGTGTATGGCTGTATCCGGTAGGTGTTTTTTGAGTCATGAGGTTTTTCAAAAATCCGGAAACAGAGGAGAGTGCTATCAAGTCTAATAACTATTCCCTAATTTGATACTCTTTTATGTTATCCTATTGACAGATTTATACTTTTGTTTTATATTATTACCATGAAGTTATCGCAGTGGGTGACAAAATTAGGCATAAGCTATAGGACAGCTTGG
>Ga0081474_117197_pt1 | contig 21318 bp, 19 predicted proteins | sample OneHunmetagenome_2_FD_70978 | JGI IMG/M metagenome (GOLD analysis project Ga0081474, IMG submission 70978) | Ferrous microbial mat communities from One Hundred Spring Plain, Yellowstone National Park, USA v2 (version 2) | ecosystem: Environmental > Aquatic > Non-marine Saline and Alkaline >... | reverse complement strand
GTAGGTCCAGTGGTTCTCAGGGGCTCACGTCCTACCGGAGCGTCGTGGTCCACGATGTCGTCCACGATGACGACCTGGCCCTTCACCAGTCTGACAGGACCTCCACGCGTCGTCGAGTTCTCCCAACGCCCCATCAATTCACGTTCCAACCCGAACGTCTCGGCCGCGTTCCTCACGCTGGCCCTCCCACCTACCAGGGCCATGAGGACCAGCCCCAGTTAACCTTCCTGCTCCTCCCCTTCTCCTAACCACGCCCAGCCTGTTGATCTCCCTGACCGGCCTCTCCCTAGCGAACTCGATCTGTCCTTCCGCACCTTTTCAGCAGGACGACGTCGAAAAACTTCTCACAATACCGACTTTCCGGTCCTCCCTAAGATTCCCACAACTGCTGTGGAGAAGAAGGTTCCATATAAGTGATCCCTCCATGAAGGATAGTACACTCTTAAATGATCCCTAGCTTTGGACCACCACGGGGAACAGGCTATCCTAAATCTTCCTCAACTCGGAACAGAGTTCCAACGGCTAAGATGTGAGATTACATAGTATCCAGTCCTTGCGAGCGGTTATTCTTAACCTGTGGTACCCTCCATCACTCTAAACGCCTCTTCGTGTCTTTAACGTTAAGATTTACGGGTAAATCCCAATCACCATGAAACTCATTCTTCAGATAAGGAAAAACCCTAAATCTCGTTTATTCGTAGCCCTGTCTCGACACCATGAGTAGGTTCTTAGGCAATTCCTCAGAATCTAAGAAATTTTTATCCTAAGAGTTCGTCACACTTGGATCAGATTTTTAAGTGTGGAGGTGGAGAATTGCCCATGGAAGACGTTTACCTAGAAAACTCTGATGGTAGTTCATTAAAAGAGATGTTGACCCCATGTAATAGCGAAGATGACTGTATAGAGGTTAAAAATCAATTCTCCTATCTAAAGATATTCAAGGACGTGTCGGGTAATGGGCCTAGACTGAAGATAATACTTATGTCTTCTGGGGAAATCAAATACGTCGATCCATTCACGTTAGAGATCCTCCTTAGAATTCCAGATTCTATTGTAAAGAACTTCGTGGTAGAACCTTAAATGTTTATGGTAACACGTAATCACTCATGTATGCCTAGTGGAACGACACTCCGAAACCTCTCAGCCATTTATCTTGAGGAGAGCCGTTATTGTCTCCCTCCTTAAGAACTTAGTGAACGCTAAATCGCAGTCCTTAATGCTGAACTCACTTAAGATATCCCTGCTTATGAAACCCGCATCGATGTACTTAATGACGATATCGTAGTCCTCGGGAAGGGCACCGGAAGCTCCGATGATCGTCTTCTCCTCCCTCACTATTGATGAGAGGATATGTGGGGTAAATTCCCCACCCTCCTCATATAGCCCTACCACTACTAGTCTACCCTTCCTTCCCAACATGGAGATGGATTCACCTAACGCGTCTGGAGAACCTGAACAGTCAAATATTAGTTGGGGTTTGTCCAGTTTGTCGGAATCTAGAATTAAATTATGGGGAGTAACAGCATATCTCTTAGATCTGAAGGTGAGAGTCCTTATTCCCTCTTTCGTGAACGCCTCTAATCTCTTTTCGTCTTCGTCCTTACCGATGACAATCACATCCGAATTAGGGATGTGATGTCGTAGTAGTTTTGTCACGAAATATCCTATTTTTCCAGGGCCAAGTATTACAACCGGACCCACTAACCAATCCCTGTTTTCTAAGATGCCACTACGTCTCAGGGCATTATTTGCAATAGCCATTGGTTCCACTAGACTTCCGAGACGTAAATCCATAGACGTGGGAATCTTATATACATATTTACTCTCAATCCTTAGGGTATCGACGAAAAACCCGTCTATGTGAAACCCGTGGATGACCCTGTTCTCACAGACGTTTGTTGCACCGCTCTTGCATAACCTGCAGGTCCCACAGTGAACGTGGGGTTCCAACACTACTTTATCCCCCTCCTTTAAGTCCCCCATGTAGTTAGGGGGTAGCGCCCTAACAATACCTGACGCCTCGTGCCCCATAATCTTGGGGACCGAGAAGAGCGAATAGTCTCCTACGTCCTTATAAAAGTGTATGTCGCTACCGCATATACTCCCCCACGCAACTTCAACCTCAACATGGGGATCGCTAAGCGGAGACTCGAAGTCTCTCAACTCCATTACTTCTATTCCACCTACTCCCCTCTTGGTCTTTACACAGGCTATCATGATGAGAGTTAAAGTCTTATTGATTTTTAAATATTCCTTTCTTTAATAAGATTACTTCATGGACATTACAAGATTACCACTATCAGCAGTTATGGGACTTTCCCATAAATATCGCCCTGTAATCAAGGTAAAATCTGATAACTGCTGTACTATATAACCTGTAGCCCTTAATCCCCCTCATAATGAATGGAATTAGAACGTTTCAAATCTAATGCTCCATGGAAAACTTCAATTTTCTCAATGATAACTAGTCATTGGATCTCTCTAAAATTTAAAATTTAGTGTTAAATTAAAAGAATACTTTACATCGATTTCGATGGAACAATCGGCAAAGCATTATTAGAGATATTATGCAACGATCCCTTCAGTGAGAAATTTTATCAGAACGTCAGGGAAGTAATAGCATCTCTAAAATCCAGGTTAGACAGAGGGAATATCACATAAATATTAGCAGAAAGAGTGTGCCCAGCGATATTTGAAATATCTTAACCTATAAGTTTAAATCGCTTATGAGTGGAGAATATCTAACTACTCCATGAAGTAGACCTAACATAAAAATATATATGAAGTTCCTCAACTTTTACTTGGTAAGAATATGGAGTTCTCCAAGGAAGTAAAGGATTTAATACGAGATGGGATAGACATGCACCTGCACTCCGCTCCCGATCTCCTACCGAGGAAGGCTAACGATATTGAGTTCGCCAAGATGGCCAAGGAATACGGTATGAGTGGGTTCGTTATTAAATCCCACTATACGCCTACTGCAGAGAGAGCCTCCCTCGTAAGATATTCCGTTGAGGGGTTCAAGGCGTATGGATCGATAGTATTAAATAACTCAGTTGGAGGAATAAATCCAGTCGCCGTCGAGGTCAGTGCCAAGCTAGGCGCAAAGGTAGTTTGGATGCCAACAGTGGACTCCCCTAACGAGAGGGGAAGATGGAAAAACGTGGATGATTGGTCTAAGGCTCCCTACTGGGCGAGGCTTCAGAAGGATCTCAAATCCTTTGCGGTGATGAGCCTCGTTAATGTATGGGATGAGGACGGGGAACTGCTTGACGAAGTGTACCATGTATTTGATATAATTAAAGAGTACAACATGATATTGGCAACAGGTCATTTAAGCCCTGAGGAAGGGATCAAGCTTGTCAGGGTAGCCTACGAGCACGGAATTAGGAAGATCATAATAACGCACCCCGATTTCCCCTCAACCCTCTACACACTAGAGCAGCAGAAGGAGTTACTTCAATATGGTGTGATGCTAGAAAGGTGCTTTACAACACCTTACTCTGGAAAGACGACGTGGGACAAGGTCATAAGTGCCATAAGGACTACGGGCCCCAGTTGGAACATAATTTCCACAGACCTGGGTCAACCAAATGCTCCATACCCTGTAGAGGGAATGTTGATGTTTGCCGAGAGACTCCTTCAAAATGGATTCACAACTGAGGAAATTCAAAAAATGATAGTGGATAATCCTAAGAGGTTATTGGAAGAATGAAACTAAACCTTCAGAAAAGAAGATTTTACCAAGACAATGTTTGTTAAGAGCACAGGTTGATTATTTACTACACCTGCGACTCCCTTAGATCCAGTAACTGACTATAGTTACGTATGAGCTCCCTAACGTTAGCTACATGGAGTCTGGCTGCCCTCTCAGCATCTTCCTCGTTTCGGTTCATCAGTGCCAAATATATCTGACGATGTTCCTTAAGTGACAAGGGAGCCCTCCCCGGAATCATTATGGTTCTAAATTGGTATCTAATGAGTTTTATTCTTAAATTATGAAGGATCTGAACACCTATTCTTGAATTCGACGCGTCATATATAATACTATGAAACTGCTCATTCAATCGTGAATATTCTGAGTACCTATTCTCCATTAGAACTTTTTCCATTTCGGTCAAAACGTCATGTAACCTATTTAATGCCGCTTCGCTAATTCGGCTAGCAGCCCTTCTAGTGAGGTAACCCTCGATAAGTTCCCTGATCTCCAATATCTCGATTGCGTCCCTAACGTCGGTTAACGCTACTATCAGTCCACTTGAAGTTCTCTGAATCACCCCGTCCTTTTCTAATTTAGTTAAAGCCACTCTAGCAGTGTTTCTGCTCGTGTCGTACTCTCTGGCTACTTCGTCTTCCGTGATCCTCTGTCCTGGAAGATACTTTCCTTTTTGTATCTCGCTCTTGAGCATCTCATAAATCATTTCACTTTTCTTCAACCGTCCGCGTCTATTAGCACCATTGTCCATAAATTATTATCTCAAGATCGTGTATATAAAGTTGTCCAACTGTTGTTTACATATTAACCACAAACTACAGAGTATAACGACAAAAAGATCTTACGTTAAACGGCATTACTCTGGAGGTAACTTCTCCATTATCTCCCTAGATAAGCTTCTCCCGTTACTTCTATAGGAAAGCTCCGCAGAAACATAAATTACGATGGCAACGATTATAGATATTACTAGTTGAAACCAAGGCTGGAAATAAAATGGGACATTTGTAGAGAAAATTACTGAGGGGATTATAATTGCTGCAATTATTATGCCCCCCACAGCCCCTACTAACATAATTAAACTGGATATTCTCTTCTCCCAATCCCTCTTCACTCTCCTCATGGAGCTCACTATGACCCCTGCTCCCAAGAACGCTATGAGGAGCATCAGGGCTACGGCGCTCATGACGAGTCCTATATTGAAGTTAATGAATGTGAAATCTGTCAAAAAGACTGTTGCCAATAACGATGATATAAATAAGGCTACGTCTGGAGCCCTGAACCTGTTCACATGCGTTAACGACTTAGGTAGGATACCGTCTTGAGACCAGGCGAACAATAACCTACTGTGCTCCATCATTATGGGAGCTATGGTTTTAGCCACTATGATGGAAACTAGGCCGGTCAGAAGTAGCCCAACCCAATTGGGCGCAACGAGACTGACTATTCCAGGTGCAGTAGCGAAGTACGATGCCTTAGACTTGAGGAGATCTATTACGGCCCACCAAGGAGCCACTGTAAACAGAGCCAGAGTAATCAGCGTATATAGTATTACTGCTGTAAGCCAGGAGATTAAAATTCCTCTTGGCATATCCTTCTTGGCATCCTTACTCTCTCCTCCGAGAAATGGGGCTCCGCTGAGACCAGAATATGAAAACAAAAATAGTCCCATAACACCCAAAACCGCTGATGCACTAACAGGTCCCACAGACTTAGGAGGACTGAGCGTAACGTGTACTTTACTGCTCACTAAACTTATAAATAGAGAGCTGGGCGTAAAGAACCCTATAACTATTATGGTAAAGGCCTCAATAAATATTAATATTAACACAATTGAGACTAAGATCCCATACCTTCTCACTCCTGAAAATTGTATAGCAAATATTACCCATATCACCGATAAACCCAATAGAAATCTCCCAAGAGGTTCTGCCAAGAAGACTGCCCCGTGCACGCCCAAGAGCGACAAGAACTCGGCCACGAAACTACCCAGCGTAAATGCAACGATGCCCATTGCAGCTGAAACCACTACCCACCTGACAAAGGAGACTACGAACGCGATGCTAGGATGAAGAGTTCTAGACATCCAGACATACCATCCCCCACTTTTGCTCATATGTTTTCCGAAGCCCACATACATGATCACCTTTGGAAGGAGAATTATTCCACTCAGGAAGACAGCCAGGGGAACCAGATATTCTGCTCCCGGATATACACTCAACGTTGAGGTAGTGACTGCGTTAATTCCAGCCCCATACTCCTCGCTTATGGCAGAGGCGATTATTGCCAGGAGACCTATATCCTTAGCTAATCTGAAAGGTTTTTCTCCTAGATCCTTCATTAATAGTGTTCAACGAAAACAAATTAATAAAGTTATGTGCTATTCATAACAAAAGGAAGTCGCTTGTTATATACATAACTTGTTAAATACATAAAAGGATCACGTAAATCCAGAAGGACCCCGGGATCAGCGCCACCGTTAACTACCTGTCCCGTTCCGTTATTACTTGAATTATTGCCGGCTTGTTTTTAGAGGTAACATAGTCTGCTCCCATCTTAAGGGCCTCATCCAGTTCTTGAGGATCCTCCACGAGTTTGTAGAAACCGCCGTAACTCGTTATGGATTCTCCAAGTCTCATTCTGTACTCGAAGTCAGCACCAGGATAACGGTTATTTTTGACCGCATTGCCTTCTGGAAACACTTCCTTCACGGCCAGGGCAGAGGCGTACCATCCGCCATTATCATATATGACTACCATCACAGGAACTTTCAGTGATGCGTAGTAGAAGGCATCTGGAACGCCGAATATAAAGGAGCCGTCTCCCACTGTAGCTATTACGTCATTTCCCGTTGCGAGTTTATACCCTATTGCAGCACCTATTGCCCACCCTAGGGTACCTACTGCCGGTGGACCGAAATAGGAGTTAAAACGATCCAACTTGGCATATCTTGGGTTAAACGTATATTCGTTCATTATGGCTAATCCTAGTTCCCCTATCTTATACGAGAGATACCTTGGATGTATGGGAGACTTGTCGGAAAGCCTTTCTATCTCTTTTCTCTTAGAGTCTTCCTGCTTCTCCTTAAGTTCTTTCAATTGTTCCTTATTCCACTCCTTAGGTTTAACCCTATATAATATCTGATCAAAGAATTCTGATGGAGTGGATTGGATACAGACATCACAAGGAAACCCGTAGAATGGGATAGACGCGAAACCTGGATCAGTATCTACTCTTATCACTTTCGCATTGACGTCAATATACTTTGGTATCCAAGGTACGTCAACCTCCACAGTTATCACTAGATCTACCTTGGACAGATCGTAGTTATCTAGGGCCGAGATGCCTGAAGAGGGGTAATTTACATACTCTCCAACGTAATTTAGCACCGGAATACCCACGCGGTCAGCAAAGGCCTTCAGGGACTCAAACCAGTCCTTCTTCTTGCCTGCTCTCCACGTTATTATAACTGGGTTTTCGGCTCTATTTATAAGATTAACGGATAAGTCCAACGCCTTCCTTGAAGGACCGGGCTCATATACTGAGGCCCTGGTTCTCCTAGGTCTGATCTTCTCAATACTAACTTCCCTAGGCAAAGTCACATATACTGGGCCCTGTGGTTCACTCAAGGCAAGCTGAATTGCCCTGGACACGGTTTCTGGTATCTGATCTGCAGTCCTTATCTCGAAGTCCCACTTAACCCACTGTCTAACCATTTCTCCTTGATCTCTGCATTCCTGAAGCCAGTGAATCCTCAAGTTACGACTGGCTGGAGACCCCCTCTCAGTGTAAGGTGACCTTCCAGCTATTATCAGTAGTGGGATCTTAGAGCCATGGGCGTTCATTACCATACCCAATGCGTTAGCGGTCCCAGGCGTGGTATGAACTGCCACTGCCCCAATCTTTCCCCCAATGGAATACCCCATAGCCGCTGCAGCAGCGGTTATTTCGTGGGGCACTAGGAAAAAGTCAGGTAATTCGTTCCTTACATCCTTGGATTTCTCCTCAATGAAAGCAGCGTAATCAGTTCCAGATACCATGAAGAGCTTATCTACGCCGCGTTCCTTCAATTCCCTTAAGAACACATAGGTCGCGCTCCTCACGTCGGATCCAGAACTATCGGGATTTTCACTCATTGTAAGTCAAAAGCAATCTTGAAGTTACGAATATAAGCATACATTATAATGGGCTTCAGAACCTGCACGGATAGCGAAAAACTCATTGACATGACTTCCTCTTGTGACTAATGTTTTGTCAGCAGTTATTAGATTTTGCCTTGATTACAGGGCGATATTTATGGGAAAGTCCCATAACTGCTGTTTTGTGTAAGATCAAGGGAAACATAGGAAGACGTAGCCAACGAGACTCCGACTAAACATTATCAAGCTGAGACATTAGTTTCACGTTGCTACCAATTCTGAGTCCTTCGTTTCCCTCAATAGATACACTGTAACTGCCGTGAGCACTGCAGTTATAACTCCTAAGCCCACGATGTACTGAAGCGACGTCACGAGACCCTTTCCTGCAATTAACAAGGGAATCAAGGACACAGACAGGATCCCAAGGACGAGGCTCCCTAGTTGATAGGCTACTCCTGCACCAGAATACCTATACTTAGTTGTGAACAGCTCAGAAAATAAGGCAGGGGTAACGCCATCACCCAACTTGTAGAAAGAGTTAAGCAAAACTAAGCCAGTCACGACCAGAGGGTAACTTAGAGTCCTCACTAGCAGGTAGAAAGGAAAGAGGAAAACCGCGACTAGGAGCGACGAGAGGATCATTGAAGTTCTCCTTCCTATCCTATCCCCGACCAAGGAGCCGATTATAGTAAATAGAATCCCAGCAGCCGAAGCTGCTGTAACAGCTAAAGAGATCGATGCGTCGGATATCTGATGGCTTTCATGGGTCACAAAGTCTATGATATAAGGGCCGCTTACAAATATCCCTGGGGCCCCCACTATGAAGAACGCAGTTGGCAGTAAGAGGAGAATGGTCTTCCATCCCTCCTTGAAGACCTTAATCAGGGGATCCCTCTCCACCATATTCCTTTCCTTCAGCTCTTGAAATAGGGGAGATTCTGTAATTTTAAGCCTGATAAATATAGCCAGTATTATAATGATGACCCCAACTGCGAACGGTATCCTCCAAGCATAATCGAGCAACTGGACGTGAGAAAAGACTGTGGAAATCAACGCGAACGATCCTGAAGCCATCAGGATCCCAATGTTAACCCCGTTCTGTATCCAACCGGTCAAAAATGCCCTGTGTCTAGAGTTAGCCACAAACTCCGTGGCGAAAACCGAGGCACCTGCCCACTCTCCCCCGAGGCCTATTCCCTGCAACATCCTTAAGGCAATTATTATGGTCACAGAAGCAGTGGTGCCTATTACGCTCGCAGTGGGAAGTATAGCTATCCCTCCAACTCCCACGGCTGTAAGGACCAAGGTCCAGACTAACATGTCTCTCCTTCCTATCTTATCCCCGAAATGGCCAAAAATCAAGGCACCTATGGGCCTTGTTACATATATTATACCAAAAGTGATTATGGAGAGTGCAGCCTTGACGTCGGGGCTCAAACCCACGAAAAATATATAAGGCCATACTAAGGAAGACGCTGTAGATACGATGAAGAGATCATAGTAATCTATTATTGTACCTAGGGAGCTAGCCAGGATTACACTGCCAGTTCCTTTAGCCTTCTTAGACAAGGTTTTTCAACATATGAACTAGTAGGCCTTTATAAAAAATTAGTGTAAGACACTTTGTGGAGTTGTTGAATTTTCTTAGACGCTAAGCTCGTTAGCTTAACTTAAATTCAAAATTACAAATTTGAAAGAAAGCTTTACGTGAACTCTGGTAAAAATTGAAGTAATCCACAAAGCAAGTGTACGAGGGACATGGCGGGAGATTGGCAATCCGACCATAAACGTTACCACTTCGTTTTTTAAAGATATATAACTTCAATTGAACTTGACCATCTTAATTTTGAGGAGAAAGAACGAGAGAGAAGTCATACCTAGACGATGGTACTGTAAAAGGCCCATAGATTTTAGTGCCAAGATTAAAATGTATTTCAGTGAGGAGTGGTCCAGACCTAATAAGCTATGTTGAGCAATAATGGTTACCATCTTTCTATTTACAGATCCGAGAGGAAAAAATAAACTAGCTTTACGAGTATTATTTCTCTAGGTCTACCTTAGAAGTATCCTTTATGAATAACCCTACCAAAAATGAAACCAGTGCCACTAAGAATACTAGAGTTGCTATTTCTGGCCAAGCTTTAGAGACCCCGTGGGATAGGGCAATTAGAGTTTGCGATACTATGGGAACAAGAGTTCCAGCTATAGCGGCCCCAAACGTGAACGATAGACCTACTCCAGAGGCCCTGTACTTAGTTGGAAACGATTCTGCGAAGAGTGCGCCCGCACCTACCCCCTGACCTATGAATAACACACCCTGCCACATACTCTGTGCTAGGAAATCTAAGTAGAAGTTGCCGCTGGTGAGTAGGTATAAGTAAGGGAATGATACGAGAGCAGTGATGCCTGAGGATATAAGGATGGTTTTCTTTCTGCCTATCTTGTCTGCCAACGCAGCCCCCAGTATGGCAGTGACTCCACCGACTACGGCAGCCCCTATTACAGTAGTATATGCTTCCAAGAGGGTTAACTTGGTGGAAAGCATAATACCGACAGCGACAGTGTTCAAGAGGAAACCGTTACCTATGACGTACCACCACGTAGCGGATAGCATCAGGATTTTCTTCCAATACTTCCTAAGCACATCTATGCTGGGTGCCCGGGCTACATCTCCTCTCTCTAACAGCTTCGAGAAAACCGGACTTTCACTTAACGTGTACCTAACTAATATACCGATGAGTATAACTATAGCCCCTATTATGAATGGTATTCTCCAAGCGAAACTAATAATCTCTGCCTTTGGAAATAAAAGCGATAGTAACACATAAGCAAGAGCAGCGAAGAACAGCCCGAAGCTCACACCGTTTGGAACCCAACTGACCCATAGTGCTCTCCATCTAGATCTCAGGGTATATTCTGACAGTATGGCTGTGGCACCTCCCCATTCACCACCGAATCCCATCCCTTGAATTATTCTGAAGATTATTACCAGTATACCTCCCAAGATACCTATACTTTGATAGGAAGGAGTTAGAGCTATTGCGAGCGTCCCTCCACCCATACTCACCAACGTCCATATTAGAGAGAACTTCCTCCCGAGTCTGTCGCTGAAATGACCAAATATCAGTGCACCTAGGGGTCTTGACGCTAAACCTACACCGAACGTAGTTACTCCTGCTAGCACACCCACTAACGGATTGAATTTAGGGAAAAACACAAACGGCCAAATTGCGATAGAAACTAGAGCTGTTAAAAAATTATCATACGCTTCTATTATGGTTCCCATGGACGCTATAGTTGCGACTCTCAGTTTTTCACCTAATGATGGTTCTGAACCAGTTCCCATTCCACTTAGCTTTTAGATAATCTACTAAAATACCTATCTTATAATTGTCATGTAGTAAACTTTAAAGTTGAACAGAAATGTTTAAAGAATGGCCTACGACTAGCCTTATGGTCTCTAATAATTTGGCCTTCTTTCTAGATTCGTCTTCTATTTATCGGAAGTTATTTTGAGCTTAATTGCTCTGGTGATGCTACTGGTTTTAGACAGCGATCGGGATAACTCTTTAACACTCCACCATGAATTACTATTAAATATTTAACGAAAGATATAAATGGTTAATGAAGGAAAATTTATAAGCCTTCTAGCCTATCAACTTCAGATGTGGTATGGGAAGGGTTTACGGTTTTCCGAATCCCGATAAATACTTTATTCACAAGCTGATATATGATATACTATCCAATAATGATCTCAGAAATGAGTTCAAAAAGGATCCAGTTAGCGTCATGAAGAAATACGGCCTAGGTGCCAAAGACATGGAAGTGTTGCTCAGGGGAGATATGGTCGAGATGTATAACTACGGCATTCATCCCTATGCTATTCATCCTTACTGGAGGTCTATCTTAGGAAATGAGGACAGGCCGATAGATGTACAGAGAATATATCGGGAGGTCTGAGAGAATGACGTCTAAGTTACTCGTTATAAGTGCCCACGTGGGAGACTTCGTCTGGAGGGCCTCAGGAACTGTAGCTAAGACCGTCAAGCGTGGAGGGGAAGCTCACGTAGTGGCGTTAAGTTTTGGAGAGAGGGGAGAATCTGGTGGTGCCTGGAGAAGAGGAGCCAAATCGGTAGAGGAAGTGAAGAAAATCAGAAGAGAAGAGGCTGAATGCGCGTCTAATGCTCTGGGAAACGTTTCCATTGACTTCATGGACTGGGGCGATCATCCGCTAGTGTTCAACGAGGCGAGAGTCATCGAGATAGCCAGGATAATTAGGAAGTATAGTCCTGAGGTTTTGATAACCCACGGTCCAGACACGCAAACTAGACCAGATCATGTCAATACTGCTAATGCGGTACTAACGGCTGTAAGACTGGCTGCCATAGACGGATTACAACTGGAGTATCCCCCTGTGCCTGAGCCAAAGATATTCGGCTTCGACCCCCACGTGGCCGACCAGGTGGGTTTCTACCCACACGTTTACATTAACATAACTGATGTGTATGATATGAAACAGAAGGCCATGAATTGCCTGGAGTCTCAAAAGAACGAAGTCGAATATTATTCTTTAAGGGATCAACTTAGAGGATTACAGACGAGGAGATTCGGATGGAAGAATTATTATAAGTACGCGGAGGCATTTTACATGTACACGCCAATAATAGGGGATGATCTCCCATGAAACACGTCATCGTGAGACAGATACCCAGGTCACCCAAGGATCCTGAGAGAGTTAGTCAATTACTGGAATACGGAGTTGCCACGATCTCGGAGTCCCAAGAGAAGTTGGGACTCTTGGGACCCTCCATAAGGCCGATCCAGCCAGGCTTAAAGGCTGCAGGAACTGCGGTTACGGTGAAGTGTAGTGATGGGGACAACCTAATGCTTCATGCTGCACTTGAAGTAGCGCAGCCTGGTGATGTCATAGTAATGACCACCATGACTGGGTCGGCAAACGGAATGTTCGGAGAACTCCTAGCAAACGCCTTTAGGGTAAGGGGGATCAATGCGTTCATAACTGACGCTGGAGTAAGGGATGTAGCCAAGTTGAGGGAGATGAAGTACCCTGTCTGGTCCAAATACATCACCGCAGCAGGTACCTCAAAGAACAGACCTGGTTGGGTTAACGTGCCAGTGGTAATAGAGGGGGTTCTGGTGAACCCCGGGGACTTCGTGCTGGCAGATGATGATGGGGTCGTTGTAGTCCCCAGGGCGGAGATAGACGAGGTGCTCCGGAGAGCAAAGGAGAGGGAGCAGAGGGAAGACGTAACGAGAAAGAGAATATTGGATGGGGAACTTACGGTGGACATATATAACTTCAGGAAAACCCTGCAGGAAATAGGGGTGAAGTATGTGGAGAGTCTAGATCAAGTCAGAGGTGACCAATAAAGTGGTTGAAGTCACCTTCGCCGCATGTTCCTCTCACGCCCCGCACATACTCTCCAGGCGGATACAATCTTCTGAAGAGTATCGGAAGCAGGTGGAAAGGGTACACCGCACTCTAGAGGAGTTAGGCAAGGAATTAAGAAAAAAGAACGTAGACACACTTATAGTTATAGGAGGGGACCACTACGAGACCTTCTTCTTTGATAACTTCCCCATGCTAAACGTCTACGTTGATAATAGGGCATTCGCGAGAGTTCAGAACGAGGAACTACCCTACGAGATTGATGTCGAGATGGCGAAGGAGCTACTCTTTGGACTAGCTAAGGAGGACTTCGATATCTCCTTCTCTCAGGGTCCCTTCAGGTTATCCCATGCAGTGGTGAGTCCTACTTATTGGATGTTTAAATCCCATAGAGTACCGATAGTTCCTATACACATGAACACCAACATAGAACCCATGATATCTCCTCAACGGGCCTTTAGATTTGGGGAAACGCTAACGAGGGTCCTCCAGAGGATTCCCCTCAAAAAGAATATAGGGATACTGGGTACAGGTGGACTGTCACACTTCCCAGGAACCCCCTATTATGGCAAGGTAGATGTGGAATTTGACAAAAGGTTCCTCTCGTTATTAGAAGAGGGTAGGACAGATGAAATATACAAACTATCTGCAGAGGAACTGGAGGAATCAGGGAACATTGAGCTGAGAGCATGGATGAGCATAGTGGGTGCTGTGAAGAGGAGAGCCAGAACGCTCCTGTTTGAGCCCACATATCACATAGACTATGCGATAGTAAATTTTGAATTATAATAGTTTATATGATTTTTAAAATTTATGGAACAATATAATAATTAAACTAGATATATAACGCCAGCTTCTGCGTAGTCATTCATTAAAACCACTTTCTTATATTTTATCTTGAGACCCTCCTTCTTTACTACCCCCATTTCGGTATTTCCAACGAAAGTCAACAGATCCTTGTAGAATTGCCTGTAGACGTAAAGAACCCAATTGTAATTCACCTTCCACATATCGTCTGACGTCAAGTATTCTCCAAAGACATTTGATATTATATGGATCGTTCTAGGGTGGGGGACGTACGTCCAAGCCTTACCTGTAAGTATTCTCCTGACGTATGCCAGCATATCTCCTTTACCTTCAAGGAGAAGGAGACTAACCTGAGTGTTTGGGTCGGTTGTGAGGTTCTCATCATCTTTCCAACTCGGCATCCAATAATAGGCGTCCTCGGTATAAAGATCTACCCATTTTTCGTAACTTCTCTCATCTAGAAACCTTGCTTCCTTATACACTAGGTCTATGACATCGTCTGGAACAGGCATGTGAAAAGATAACGTGAAACATTAAATAAGCTTAACTGTGAAGACAGCGCTATTTTAGCTCCAACTCAATTATGTTTAACCGAATAATTTCGAGTTACTAAGATTTTATTAATAGTTTCAAAATGGGAGTGATACACCTTAAGACAGGATCGAAGAAATTAAACATTATATATTTGCATTACAGCAGCTATTAGATTTTGCCTTGACTTCAAGGCTACACCTAACGAGAAATCCCATAACTGCTGCGCATTAATATATTCTTAGGATTATTCAAGAAATGTAGGGTACAAATCGGGAGTGTTCTCATGCAGTCATCTTATTCGAAAAGTAGTGGAGGAATTATTAGAATGGAAGTTTGCTAGCGAAAACTTGTTGTGCGAGGACGAGAGTCAGGGCCTACTCGGGTCTTGTGGACTTAGCCGGAGCGCTCAAGGGGTCAAGGGGAAGGCCAGGATCTTCGACGAGCTCTGGACGTTCCTCAAGGTCAGGAGAGGTCTGGGGTGTAACCTCTGGGTGTGGGTCTCCCACGTGGACGGGGTCCCCTTCTTCACGGTCGGGGACAGGGACTACAGGACGTTCTACCGGCTCTTCGTGAACCTCCCTCGTGGTGAGGTCAACTACTCCGACCAATATCAGGTCTACCAAGTCCTGTACAAACACGTCACGAGCGAGGACCACACCCAGGCCGTGGAGAGCTTCAACTCTCAGCTCAGGTCGAGTTTGGCAAGGCTCGCCAGGGACACCAAGGCGGTGACCAGGAGCTTAGCCCGGTCGACTACAACCTGGCCTTGACGATAGTCGGGAAGCCCCACGTCTTCTTCGATGAGGTCACTCCCCTGAACCGAACCTACCTGGAGGGTGTCAAGGCAATTCAAGAATCAATTATATTAATAACACTAACTCAAATCGGAAAAAGGTGACTGCATGAGAACACTCCCATATTAGATATATTTAAATGCTCTATTAAAAGATCTATCCTATGAGTTCTCCTGAAGTGATAGACGTCCACGCCCACTTTTTCCCTAAATCGTTCATAGATTTGCTTCAGAAGAGGAACATGTTAAGGGAGGAGTCTGGAAGGGTTATGGTGAAGTGGGGCTCCAAGAGGTCTGTTGCCATGAGGCGAGAACACTTTGACCTGGGAATCAGATTGAAGGAGTTGGAGAAGAGAAACTTCGCCACAATGGAGATCCTGAGCATTTCCATCCCATTCATTCACTTCCTATCAATCGACGAGCAGGTAAAGATTGCCAGAAGCATAAACAATGAGATGGCTGAAATTTCTAGAAAATATCCTTCTAAATTCAGATGTCTGGGGATACTCCCCCTGGGTGATGAGGAAGTCATGATGGAGGAGGCTGAGAGGTCAAGCGAGGAACTGGGTCTGGTGGGATTCATATTTGGGACGGGGATTGGACAAAGGTCCCTGGCAGACTACGGGGAAGCCCTCAAGGCCCTCTCAAAGATTAACAAGCCAATTTTTATACATCCTGGCACTCTGCCTTTGGACAGCATCCTTGAGGAACCTGCAAGAGTTGGTTCCCTCGTCTCATACATTTTCGAGACTACGTATGTGATTTCACGGTTGGTTCTGGAAGGCCTATTGAACGGGACTAACATGAAGGTCATCGTGCCTCACGGTGGAGGGTTTATCCCCTATCAAGTAGGGAGGATCGATTTGGGATTCACCGGTGCCACGGGGCAGACAGGTACGAGGTCCAAGCCCAGTGAGATATTTAAGAAGTTATATTATGACACCGTAGTGTACACCGAGGATTCCTTAAACTTACTCCTCAGGTTCGCAGGTAAGGATAACGTGATTTTCGGAAGCGATTATCCTTACGATCTGGGCAGGCCTGAGCTCATCAAGAGGGAACTTGATTCCATCAAGATACCAGAGACCACCAGGAGACAAATATTTTATACAAATGCCATAAGACTGTTTGAGATTGAGTGAGGTGGGGGGAAGAACATGGCAAAACCAATATCACTGGCCTAATCTCTCCTCCCAGGTATTTTGGCTAAACTATGAGCTCGTGCCATGAAGCGATTTGAATCTCAGCCAATCACTAAGAAAGTCCTTGTCAAGGTCCGTTTAAGAAACGAGAGACCAATTCTACTGTGTTATCTAAATAATGAACGCTTGCTTCGATTTATATAAGTGTAGCACTTTACGGATTTCTCCTCCTCTTGAGCAGTTGTTTGATGCTGCCGGCCTCCTGGTAAATACCTTTCACCAACCTGGACAGCCTCTCGGCTCCCAGGTTCAAGCCCGTGGAGTACTTGAAGACTGGAGGACGGGAGCGAGAGGGCCTTCAGGGTGATGAACCCCTCGTTCCTCAACCAGGTGAGGAAAGAGCTCCGCTCGAGTCAGACTTGAGCTCCCTGATCACCTCCACGTCCCAGCGGTGCTCCCAGGTGGTCAGACGTCCTCGGCCCTGTCGTCCAGGTCTGCGGAGAAGTACCTCCTACCGAAGCCCTTGCGCTCCTCCACCAGTAATTTCACGGGAGTCCCCAGGTACTGGATGAGGCCCTCGGGGAACTCAGCGACGGGCACGAGTCTCCCGCCCCCGAGGACCCGCGCGTCGCCCCTGAGTTCCCCGACGGTCTTGGGGAACAGGGTCTTGGAGTTCACGTTCCACGAGTCGAAGACCACCCAGACACGTTGAAGTTGTGCCTGAGCACGGGCACCAGGGCCTGTACCATCTCGACCCCGGTTCTGAACTCCTCCTCGCCCCTCTCCCTGAGCACGTCCAAGGCCTTCCTGGGCACGTAGGGTTCCATGTGACCACGTAGACCTCGTTCCTGACCAGATCCCTTACGGCGATTACGAGGAGCTGGATCGAGGGCTCGAACCTCCTAGTCCCGCAGTGGAACACCTGAGTCCCGTTCCTCCCCACGGGCATCGTCCTGGAGTAGAGCTTGTGGTCGTGGGAGTCGTCTACGATGACCAGGACAGGGTCTTCCTTTACCAACCCCTTGACTACTTCCATCAAGTTCGTCCGGGCCAGGTCGTCTAACCTCCTCAGGGCGTTCCCGTAGTCCACCCCCACGGCCTCCACGACCTCCGTGACTCCTCCCCTGCTCACCACGGAGCCCAGGAGAGTCTTCAAGGACGCGTCCGACCTCGTGACCATCTTGGCAGCTACCACCCTAAAGGCCTCGACCAGTGCCTCCCTGTACTCCTCCCTGTCGGTCATACCGTAATTCGGCCCATTAAATCCTAAAAAGTTTTCATGCCCCCAAACCCGAGGGATTTTTCCTATAAGTGCTATAAGTGATACATAGCGTTATAGACAACGTAACTTTCCTGAAGGAGACATACTTGAACAGTTATAGAGCGCGTCTCCAGGTTTACAACCACAGGATACGGTATAGCTACAACGCTTTCCTGACCACAACCCTCCCCCTCGGAGTCAGAATAGGTTAAATATTAGATTTAGTCCCCCAGTTAGAGCAATGAGTATTATGGTAAAGTAGTATAATATTAGCTTTCGGGAACTATAGGCGTATTGATCCATTAATTCCCTCCTGGATATGAGCTTCCCTATGATTATCGTTGGGACAGATATCACCAATGGAGAGATGGAGAGTAGATCAAGGGCGAAGTTGAACATCCCAGAGTAGTTACTGCCCATGACGATGAGAAGCATCACTGCAGGTATAGACTCAAGGGAATATATGAGGAAGTTATTTCTGGGGGAACTTATGCCCACAGCCTCAGATATCCCCCAAGAGCTACTCATGGAGACCACAACTAGTGCCAGGAATCCAGCACTAATGAGGAGGGCCCCGAAGATCTCGGGCCCGTACCCAATCCAGTTTAGGGAGCCTCGGATCTCTGCGGGATATAGGGGGTTAACGTCCCTGAGGCCAGTTCCTATGATTTCTGAGAAGACTATGATAAGTTCCGTGATTAGGGACCCGAGCATTGTCTCCAGTTTAACCCACCTCACCTTATCCTCCCTCCCCAACAGTATCTTGGAGTACTTCACACCGGTGGCATAACTCTGATATATTATCATACTGGGAGGCGTCACTACTGCCCCAACGTTGATGACGAGGTAAAAGAGGAAGCTCTTGCTTAAGCCGAAGTAGAACATCTCGTTGATTGCAGGTAACCTTGGGAGGACTGAGATGAACGATAGACCAAGAAGTGAGAAGGACGTTACCAGAAGGATCCTCTCGGTGAGTTCATATTCCCTGGTTGCCACTACAGTCAAGTGTAGCATGAAAAAGAGCAAAAGGGAAGCCACTGGATTGACCCCGAGGAGGACAGAACCTATAAATATTCCAGTATATTCAGCCAAATAAGTAAAGAAATCAACGAAGAATATTGGTAGGATCACCAGCGACGCTACCCTCTTCGAGTAGTTGACCCTTATGAGTTCACCTATCCCCTTTCCAGTGACGGCTCCAACAAGCCCGCTGGCCTCCTGGATGACGAAGAGGGGCAGAGCCAAGAGGAGAACGAACCAGATGAGTTTGTAACCGTATTGCTCTCCTGTGAGTAGTCCCCCTATTATGCTTGCTGAGTCGGCGTCTGCTAGGAGTGCCAACCACGCAGGTCCAAAGAGCTTGGCTGCGTCCCTTATGCTCACTTCTATCCTTATAACTTTGGACTGTCCCGACTATAAAATTTCATGATTCCAACAGCTTCCTGTTTTCTCTGGGGAACGCCTTATGAACTACCTCCTCGTGAGATGGTTAAATCTTCCTTTAATATGAGGAATTTTAATTTAATACAGTAGTTATGGTTTTTCGTTAGGTGTAGCCTTAAAGTCAAGGTAAACCTAATAAGTGCTATTTAATAATATTTTAATAAATTAAGTTCATTCTGAATTTTCTAACTTTAGGTATCGAGTTGAGTAGATCCGAGTGACCTAAAACAGCGGGTACCAAATCTATAAACGTTTGAGAGTATCTGCTTTGTGGGACTGTTCAATTCTCTTAGGCGTTGAGTCCATTGAGTTTTCTCAAATTCAAAATTTAGTGTTAGATTGAAAGTAAGTTTAACGTTACTCCTGATAAAAATTGAAATAACCCACTAAGCAGAGAGTATCGAAATGTTTTTAAGAAAGTTTTGGAAACACCTTTATATGCACGAGTTAGAAAAGGAGTACGAAGAGTACTCCAGGAAAGTTACACAGCAGAGACTCAAGAGTATATTACCCAGGGAATTGTTACCCAATACGGCTTACGCCCCAATACAAGGAATATATGATATAGGATGGCAGGAGTGGTTAGACCTTCCCGCGGCTGACTTCGTCAAGGAATTGAGGAAATTGGACGACAAGATTATCCAAGAGAACTACGAATGGACCCTGAGGTTGGCTCCCTTCGTCCATAGAGGGGAGTTCAGCCTGGAACAGCTTAAGATAATGGAGCTTCAGAGCTTCTTGGACGTGGATAACTTCGCCGTGGAGATAGTAAGTCACGTCTTCGATAACATCAAGGATAGGGACGTGAGGGACATAATAATGAGGCATGCTTCAGAAGAGATAGGACATGCTGAGCTGAAGGCGGACTTCCTGGTTCACGCCTTCGGTTTGGATAGACAGAGGGATATATGGAACGCGAAACCTATTGTGCCGAACGCTCACAACTGGGTCTCAGCGGAGACCGATGTCGTGAAGAAGTTAAAGAAGCTCTGTCCACCGCTAGCTTACGCGACGATCCCCTTCCTTGAGAGGAGCCTACCCAGGAATAACAGGCTGATGGCTGAGGGCCTAAGGAAACACTATGGGTTCCCCTCCAGGATTCTAGGATTCTATGACCTCCATACTTACGTTGATATATATCACGAGAGGTTAGGGTTATATGTAATAGGGAAGTACGCTACGACAAAGGAACTCCAGGACCTCCTTAGAGAGGCCATAATATCAAAGAGGGAAAATCAAGTGAGGTATAACATGGGGATATATGATTACATTTCCAAGGTGAAGTGAGATGGGAGACTGCGAACATAGGTGGATCGAGGTAAAGTGTATAGGCTGCGGGGAAGTAATCAGGTACGAGATCAAGTTGCCCACGGCGTTCAGATGCGATCATTGTGGAATGATATTTGACGCTAGACTAGGTCTAATTAGGGAGGATGTGGGGAAGAGCCAAGGACCGGGATGAGGTTTTTGAGAGCTCTACATAGTTCTATATGACAGCAGTTATGGGAATCGCAGGGAGGTATTACCGGAAGATCGGTATTAGCGAGAAGTTTTTATTTTTCAAGGCTTTCCAGCTGAAAAGATGCCGAACGAGGGGAGTTCAATCAGGGAAGCTAAGGTGAGGCAGGTCAGGGCGATCAACCAACTGGGGTAGTCAGGAGGAACGGGAGGAGCAGGAAGGTTAATTGGCACTAGTCCTCGTGGTCCTGGTGGGTGGGAGGGCCAGCGTGAGGAACGCGGCCGAGACGTTCGGGTTGGAACGTGAATTGATGGGGCGTTGGGAGAACTTGGAGATGCGTGGAGGGACTACCTGGAGGTCCTGAGAAGCCGGTCAAGGGACCTCTCGTCATCATGGACGACACCGTGGACCACAACGATACTCCAGGGGGAAGGACGTGAGCCCCCACGGGAACTACTGGATCTACTGCCACGCCCACGGGAGGTTCGAGAGGGCCAAGCTCCTCACGGTCGCCATAGTGGACCTCTCCACGGGCAGGACGTTCATGGTGGGGGCCTTCCCCTACGCCGTGAGGAAGATGTTGGATTTGGGGATGGTCACCGAGTTCAAGACCAAGAT
>Ga0081474_114865_pt1 | contig 21320 bp, 18 predicted proteins | sample OneHunmetagenome_2_FD_70978 | JGI IMG/M metagenome (GOLD analysis project Ga0081474, IMG submission 70978) | Ferrous microbial mat communities from One Hundred Spring Plain, Yellowstone National Park, USA v2 (version 2) | ecosystem: Environmental > Aquatic > Non-marine Saline and Alkaline >... | reverse complement strand
CACCACAGCTATCGCATTCGCAACGCAAGCATTCCTTGATTAGCTCTCGCATTCTTTCGTGACGCTGTCTAGCTCTTCTCTTGACCACTCTTCTCACCTTCTACCTTAGAATTCTTCTGTGAATTATTTGTCGATTGAGCGATTGTTGAAGTGTTATGGACTGCGACTAAAGCATTTATTGCACTCGAAGCCGTATTCTGAATACTATTTATTGCCCTCGTTGCCACTAAAAGATTCGCAAGTTCAGCCAGACCGTAAGCACCAATAATTGAGACAATTGCTAATATGAACCATTCCATAAGGGTTGAGAAGTCAATTAGGGACATGCATTTTCACCTCGATTTTATCGATAGCTACTAGATGATGACAGACAGGACAGACTTTCGCTCTCGTATAGTAAAAACAAGGGTTACACCAACAAAGTTTGTTACAATGGTCACACATCTAGATCACCTAACCAGCATAGTATATAATTACATAAGTAGTCATAGCCGAGAAGTTTGTTACGTTTACCGTAATAGTTTGGGCTAAGACAATATTACTCAATGGCACTATTAAATCAGTTCCGCCCATTTCGGAACTGAAACCTGCTAGAGTCAAAGTCGTGCCCGCAGAAGTTGTAAAGCTAATTTGTGCTTGCGTGCCTATCGCCGTCAATAATATTGCTATACCCGTAGCTTTCAGATTTCCTGATGGAAACGTTAAGGTTATAGTTCCTGATGCAGTTCCCGAAGTCTGTGATGTGGTAAGACTACCAATTACGCCTGCGTATACTGTCGCAGGAAATTTCAAGTCGCTTGGTGTTGGTGTGCCGAAAAGCCAAATCAAGCTTCCGCTACTGCCTTGCACTGCCAAAACCTGAGTGTTTAACTGATTACCCGTTATTTCCAACACACATGGGACGTATTTTTGAACGGGACTGCCAAGACTACCGAATGGGACAATGTATTGCTTCGCTGGTGTAGTGATGGCTACCGCATATATTGCCGCGCTCTGAATGCCTATAAGTTTCGTAGGGAACTGCGGAATGGGAACAGGATTCGCTCCTGGTGTTAAATTGTTTTGAATGACACCAAACTCAACTCCCATTCAACTCACCTTCCAGAGGTAACCACATTTATTACACAGAACATAACTTTGAACGTTTTTAGTGTCTTGCACTATAAATGATATTGTATTGGAACACTTAGGACAAGTTACGGTTACTGTTGCGCTCATAGTTTCACCTTCTTAGGCATGTAGCGGTTTACGCCGACCCAATTTAACAATCTATGCGCCACATAACCCAACACCGTAAAGCCGTAGAACTTTATGGCAGTATCTACTGAACTTTTTTTGTTTATTACATCATAACCCAAAATTGCTTCGGAAAAACCGTTTAGTATGTATTCGCCATTCTTACCGTAATTCGTGAAGTTATCTGTGGCTTTCTGAACGCCTGCACCTAAACCGCCAAGAACACCTGCTAGAGTGAGTAAACTAATACTGTGGTGTCTACGCCTATGATGTCTACGTGGCATTTAATCACCAAATAAAATCATGAGAAGGGATTAATATTCTTTTCCCCTTCTCGAGTATCCTTTAATGAGGAATTGAAAGGCGCTTACCTTGCTCAGTTCTAGCTTTTCGAGCCTTGGTATCCTTTAATGAGGAATTGAAAGCATAAGATGCTCTAACATTTCCGCCAAGCGCGAACGGGTATCCTTTAATGAGGAATTGAAAGATAAAATCGAGGTGAAAATGCATGTCCCTAATTGACTTCTGTATCCTTTAATGAGGAATTGAAAGTGAAACTTGGGCGAAATTTGAGCCAAATTATCATAGCGTATCCTTTAATGAGGAATTGAAAGTTGGTTTGGGAACCTGAACCTGAACGGTAGACCGTTCGTATCCTTTAATGAGGAATTGAAAGATGAGTATCTCTTTTGCCTCGCCCGGAAGCCTTCCTGACGTATCCTTTAATGAGGAATTGAAAGTTCGCTTCTAGTTTCATTCCCCCGCTACGCACAAGTTCTGTATCCTTTAATGAGGAATTGAAAGCTCTGAACGGTTGCACTCTGGGCAGTAGACCAATCCTTCTGTATCCTTTAATGAGGAATTGAAAGATGGCTATGAACCCAAAAACGGTAGTAGAACCATAAGTATCCTTTAATGAGGAATTGAAAGCGTAGTTCGATGAACGCTTAAGATAACCTTCACCATATTCAGTATCCTTTAATGAGGAATTGAAAGTCTTGTTCACTGGTTGCTTGACTCTCTATTTCGTCGTATCCTTTAATGAGGAATTGAAAGAGCTTAAGGAGCCAGCTTTCGGGGAAAAGCCTCCTTCCCGTATCCTTTAATGAGGAATTGAAAGTTTCTTTAGTGGTTGTGCGCTCATAAAATAGACATACCTTGTATCCTTTAATGAGGAATTGAAAGAGCGCGTCAAATATTCGAGCGATGTATGGTATATCAGGTATCCTTTAATGAGGAATTGAAAGTGTTTTTCCCTTTTTCAAACTTAGGAACTACTTTTTCTTGTATCCTTTAATGAGGAATTGAAAGTTCCTAATACGAGTTAGTAAAATATTCCAATGTTTCTGGTATCCTTTAATGAGGAATTGAAAGTAACCTATGTTTTTATCGACCGGAGAGTAACCGATTCCTGGTATCCTTTAATGAGGAATTGAAAGGATGTGAATGCGACCAGTGTAGCGCTTGTAAAAGCAGTATCCTTTAATGAGGAATTGAAAGATGTTCCCGCCCCAACTATACTTACACCACTTATTTGCAGTATCCTTTAATGAGGAATTGAAAGTTGCCATAGTCTTTGGTGCAGTAGGGGTGTATTTGGTATCCTTTAATGAGGAATTGAAAGTAATTTTGAACAATGGGCGCTATAACTTTTTCTATGTATCCTTTAATGAGGAATTGAAAGACTCGTAACCACAATTGTAACACCTTACATGCTCAACTTTTGTATCCTTTAATGAGGAATTGAAAGTTCCTCTTCGCGTTCCTCGACTGACTTCACTAGCTCTTGGTATCCTTTAATGAGGAATTGAAAGGCTTTTACCTGAGGGTTTTGTCGCGTGTCCTGATTGCGTATCCTTTAATGAGGAATTGAAAGACAACCGCAACAATAACTTGACATCCACCACTTCCACTAGTATCCTTTAATGAGGAATTGAAAGTTTTTGGTGACGTAATAATAATAGTCGGTGTCTGCTGTTTTGTATCCTTTAATGAGGAATTGAAAGAACACAGTGCCACCTTCGGGGCAACCTGCCTTTATTAAGTATCCTTTAATGAGGAATTGAAAGGCAAATCAACAACAAGGTAACGGTAAAGTGTCATTTACGGTATCCTTTAATGAGGAATTGAAAGTTCAAAACCCATTCACTAAGCTTCTTAGCGACCACGGTATCCTTTAATGAGGAATTGAAAGCAGTCGAAACGCTGACTAGCGAAATTTGGTTGTCGTGTATCCTTTAATGAGGAATTGAAAGGTGTACCATTTAACAGCTTGTTTAATCGCTTTCTCTGGTATCCTTTAATGAGGAATTGAAAGCTGAAGTGCACCCACCGAATCGCCATAACTGATATTTAGTATCCTTTAATGAGGAATTGAAAGAGAGTGGTGAGTGAAGCATGAGTGAACAATTAAACACTGGTATCCTTTAATGAGGAATTGAAAGGCAATGCGACCAAGAACACCAGAATCAAGCGCTTTATCAGGTATCCTTTAATGAGGAATTGAAAGCCATATTCCTTTACAAGTCTCTCTGCGAACTCCTTTTCTTGTATCCTTTAATGAGGAATTGAAAGAGCTGATCAGGTGCCTCAAGGCTTTCCGCAACCCTCTCGTATCCTTTAATGAGGAATTGAAAGCCCCACCAGATTATCACTATACCCTGACCACCAGCACCTGTATCCTTTAATGAGGAATTGAAAGATGTCGGTTTGCCATCGCCTTTCACTTCTTTCGGTTCAAGTATCCTTTAATGAGGAATTGAAAGTTGTGGCAGATGAAGTGTACAGTTTTTCAACGGAACCAGGTATCCTTTAATGAGGAATTGAAAGTAAGATAATGAACTGGCTCGGTATCAACCGCTTAATGCCGGTATCCTTTAATGAGGAATTGAAAGCCGACGAAACCAAGGTTTACAATAACCTTTCGGCTGATTGTATCCTTTAATGAGGAATTGAAAGAGCAAGACAACTATGGTCTCCCTGACCTTACCTGACTTTGGTATCCTTTAATGAGGAATTGAAAGGACATATTCACGGCGCAAACGCTTGCAGTAACCGTGAATATGTATCCTTTAATGAGGAATTGAAAGTCGCAGCGAAAGACGCGAATAGGAGGGAAAACATAGTATCCTTTAATGAGGAATTGAAAGTGATTAAACAAAATTATAGCACTATTTGATTTCTCATTATGTATCCTTTAATGAGGAATTGAAAGATCGAGTTTATTTACCCTCTGAGCCGCTTTTCGCTTGTCTAGTATCCTTTAATGAGGAATTGAAAGAAAGACATGTTTTTTTCACCTTTGGCCGCTGGGGGCTCTGGTATCCTTTAATGAGGAATTGAAAGAGAGTCAAAAAGACAAAATCATTACAATTAGATATTTTAGGTATCCTTTAATGAGGAATTGAAAGTAACGTTGCTGGGCTTACACTAAATTGGTATTCTTGACCGGTATCCTTTAATGAGGAATTGAAAGATTATTGGCTAAGACTACAAAAGGGGTAGCAGTTAGCAAGTATCCTTTAATGAGGAATTGAAAGTGATGATGGACAGGAATATCAATTTTCAGTAAGCCGTATCCTTTAATGAGGAATTGAAAGCTAAGTCTTTGCTAAGTTCGATACCAACACTAGCTACGGGTATCCTTTAATGAGGAATTGAAAGAATTACCTAAACCTAGTAAACCGTTCCTTATTTCAGTATCCTTTAATGAGGAATTGAAAGCCGCTTAGCCAAAAAGAAAAGCGGTGATTTATGCGCGGTTCGTATCCTTTAATGAGGAATTGAAAGTCTCATACCCCCTATTTTCACTTACAACACCGAGTTCGGTATCCTTTAATGAGGAATTGAAAGCTTCTATGTGTTTCAATTTCGGTGGCCATGTTTCCCACCAGTATCCTTTAATGAGGAATTGAAAGTAGCGTACGAGAACTTGTGTGTCGCCGACATTTGTTTGGTATCCTTTAATGAGGAATTGAAAGACCCTAATGTGTCGAAGCTTACGAATTACTACGTCTCGTAAGTATCCTTTAATGAGGAATTGAAAGTAATTCTCATCAAGCTCTTCATACTTGCCCTTTCTCAGGTATCCTTTAATGAGGAATTGAAAGCTTTGAGTAGTGACCATACTCTTTTCTCGAAAAAGAGGTATCCTTTAATGAGGAATTGAAAGTGTTCCTGTTCCGAGTTCTGGGACCCTGTGTCCTGTTCCTGTATCCTTTAATGAGGAATTGAAAGAAACCGAATGCTGAAAGGGTGAGACTGCCACGTGAAAGGGGTATCCTTTAATGAGGAATTGAAAGTGCATAGTGGCTCGTGGCTGGTAGCACCCTTTTCCTTTCTGTATCCTTTAATGAGGAATTGAAAGGTAAAATTAGCAAGCCAAGCCCACCTAACAAAGGTTAGTATCCTTTAATGAGGAATTGAAAGACCAGAGTCATAAACCGTTATGTAATTCGCATAAACTTTGGTATCCTTTAATGAGGAATTGAAAGGCTTCATCAACGGTGGTAACGTTAATAGCTTGTTTAGTGAGTATCCTTTAATGAGGAATTGAAAGTTTTACGAAATGGTTACTACTTTGGTGGTGCCTTTGGTGTATCCTTTAATGAGGAATTGAAAGAACTTAAGCGGACAAAGAATAACTAATATAAATACTAGCGGGTATCCTTTAATGAGGAATTGAAAGTGTTCGTAACGTACGTAGTCAAGGTAACCCCCCATGTATGTATCCTTTAATGAGGAATTGAAAGGAAAGGGCGACACACCTTTGGCCATAACCTTGGGTCGTATCGTATCCTTTAATGAGGAATTGAAAGATAAGGTGGTAGCATTGAAGGCTTATATCAAATCCGCGTATCCTTTAATGAGGAATTGAAAGACGCTTATTTGGCTAAAGAACTTAGCCTTCGCTAATATTTGTATCCTTTAATGAGGAATTGAAAGTCCTGTGCTTTTTCAGGGTCAGGGTCATGCCCGTAAGTATCCTTTAATGAGGAATTGAAAGTTGGACTGAACGCACTGACCGTCAACGCATATGTACCCTGGTATCCTTTAATGAGGAATTGAAAGACGTTGGCGTTACTTGTTCGTGATGTATAACCTCCGTATCCTTTAATGAGGAATTGAAAGAAATTAATAAAACAGTGGGCTATTCATATGAAATTGAAAGTATCCTTTAATGAGGAATTGAAAGTCATCGTAACGGTCGAAAACTTGCTTAGCGTTGTGCGGTATCCTTTAATGAGGAATTGAAAGGTGGAGAACCCAAACACAACGCAGAACACACTTACGGGGGTATCCTTTAATGAGGAATTGAAAGTTTTTCTTTTTTTCATACTTTTTCCTCAAGTTCATGTATCCTTTAATGAGGAATTGAAAGCTTTTCACAAAGGTAGGGTTCCCACAAACTGCGTGTAGGTATCCTTTAATGAGGAATTGAAAGTCGTACGACCTGAGCCCGAAGTAAGGAGGCGAGGTTAGTATCCTTTAATGAGGAATTGAAAGAGACAACGGAGCGATTAACTCAGTCCCGCCTACCTGATTGTATCCTTTAATGAGGAATTGAAAGTGTGCGGTCATGGCTTGGTCGATATCTGTTATCGACTTGTATCCTTTAATGAGGAATTGAAAGGCTGTATCCGCGTCTATGATGCCCTGCTCGACGAGTGCCTGGTATCCTTTAATGAGGAATTGAAAGAGAGAAAAGAGGAAGAGGATGTTATTGTGCTGAGCGGTATCCTTTAATGAGGAATTGAAAGGAAAACGATGTGAACCAAGCCGATTTTATTATGAACCCGTATCCTTTAATGAGGAATTGAAAGTTTAACACTAATAATAAACTCTTTCTGCGTTTTCTTGTATCCTTTAATGAGGAATTGAAAGGTTAATGAATCTATTACTGGACTTGAATTTTATGTTAATGTATCCTTTAATGAGGAATTGAAAGAGATTTTTGACAAACACTAAGTATTTACCCGTTGTGCTGGTATCCTTTAATGAGGAATTGAAAGGATCCTCCTCGAATTTGGGCGCCTCAGCCTCAGCCTGCCTGTATCCTTTAATGAGGAATTGAAAGTTCCTCCGTTTACATGGCGTCACAGTGGAGGAGCTTCTAAGTATCCTTTAATGAGGAATTGAAAGTTATATAATTGAGGTTGGCCTGCTGAGCTTGTGTTAGGTATCCTTTAATGAGGAATTGAAAGTTTAATAGCGACACCGGAGGGGCTACTAGTAATGTGGTATCCTTTAATGAGGAATTGAAAGAATTTCGTTGAGTATCTGTGCGTGCCTTAGCTTAGACTGTATCCTTTAATGAGGAATTGAAAGACGCAAACAACATAATTGTGGCCGCTTTTAATAACGTGTATCCTTTAATGAGGAATTGAAAGGCAACAGTTTGTTTCAGTGCTTGAGCAAAACATTTACCCCTGTATCCTTTAATGAGGAATTGAAAGACCAGGTCGGTCGTTGCCTGTTGTGGGTTGGTTGGGTAAGTATCCTTTAATGAGGAATTGAAAGGATTTTCAGACTCTTGACCAAACAAGCTACTCACTTTTGGTATCCTTTAATGAGGAATTGAAAGGGAACGTATAACACTGACCAAGTGTTTACTTATACTTCAGTATCCTTTAATGAGGAATTGAAAGTGCGCTACGACCTAACCAAAAACAGCGTTTCGCTGTATTGTATCCTTTAATGAGGAATTGAAAGCTCACTTACGTTTACGGTTGTGGGTAAAATAAAATTAGTATCCTTTAATGAGGAATTGAAAGAAGCGATTTTCGCCCTCTTTCGCACGGAAATATGGGTATCCTTTAATGAGGAATTGAAAGTAAATTTCAACCCTACCGCCTAAAACCTCTTCACTCATGGTATCCTTTAATGAGGAATTGAAAGACCTTCATCAACAGTTGCATAAGTTGTATTTTTGTTTTGTATCCTTTAATGAGGAATTGAAAGTTAAAATCTCTTCACTCGGTTCTTTGCAAATTCTTAACAAGTATCCTTTAATGAGGAATTGAAAGTCTTGATGCTAATGGAAATCTCAAAACAAGCGTTCGTATCCTTTAATGAGGAATTGAAAGATAACCCCTTCATTCAAAATCCTTTCAGCAAACTTTTACGTATCCTTTAATGAGGAATTGAAAGCAATTGTGGTTATGAGGCTGATAACAATAAGTGTCAGTATCCTTTAATGAGGAATTGAAAGTGTGTAAACGTCGCCACAAAGTAACAGTTGTAGTCTGGTATCCTTTAATGAGGAATTGAAAGACTATGATTATTTTCACTTCATCAAAAGTTCCACCTTCGTATCCTTTAATGAGGAATTGAAAGTGTGATTTCTTTGCCAGTTCTTGTTCGAGCGCTAGCCAGTATCCTTTAATGAGGAATTGAAAGGATGTTTAGGTAGGAGGTGAGTAGCATGGCAATCTACCTTGTATCCTTTAATGAGGAATTGAAAGAAGACTCTTTTGTCAAATCAGTTTCGGTATTAGAAGTTTGTATCCTTTAATGAGGAATTGAAAGCTTTCTATTATTGCGTTCTTATATACGCGACCGCCTTGAGTATCCTTTAATGAGGAATTGAAAGGTGAGGAGACGCTCGAACGCTGTTTCAGACTCTGCTAGAGTATCCTTTAATGAGGAATTGAAAGTTTCACCATCATTATTCACCTTTTGTGAATTGTTAGACTGTATCCTTTAATGAGGAATTGAAAGGTTGGTTGTGGGTAGTATTTTTTGAAAATTTTGTGCGTATCCTTTAATGAGGAATTGAAAGTTGGACAGCACCTTGTCATCGAAAAAGTAGCTAGGCACCTGTATCCTTTAATGAGGAATTGAAAGTTGGATGAAGAGTTGAGCAATTTCAGCCGGGATTTGTATCCTTTAATGAGGAATTGAAAGTAATATTGCCTGTTCGCTGATTCCGCTCCTCTCTAAAGTATCCTTTAATGAGGAATTGAAAGTCTTTTCCTTGAGACTCATTTTTCTTTTCCACCTCTTTTGTATCCTTTAATGAGGAATTGAAAGTCAATTGGGCTTTGGGTTTACGCACTCTCGCGGTAGTATCCTTTAATGAGGAATTGAAAGGAAATGTTTTTTCAGTTTATTGAAGAAGGAATTATTATTGTATCCTTTAATGAGGAATTGAAAGTGATTGGGATTATTACGGCTTCAGAGTTAATTAGTTCGTATCCTTTAATGAGGAATTGAAAGACTCCCAATCGGAGTAAATGGCGACGTGTCCACTCCTGACGGTATCCTTTAATGAGGAATTGAAAGTCAACCATGAGATTAAGAGTAAAGTAGACGTTATACCGCGTATCCTTTAATGAGGAATTGAAAGTTACGAAGGACAGCCGAACGCCACTGTCATAGTCCCACCTGGTATCCTTTAATGAGGAATTGAAAGATTTTCCGCGCTTTTTCCAAAATTTGGCTTACTTCAAGTATCCTTTAATGAGGAATTGAAAGTTGGGTTTGGAGGTTTACCGGTGATGGTGATGTGATTGTGTATCCTTTAATGAGGAATTGAAAGCCTCCAAAGGTCGGAACCTTCTCGTGGTGGAGGGGGGGTATCCTTTAATGAGGAATTGAAAGATTGGATTGGCGTCAATAGACACATGCCAGATGGAGTATCCTTTAATGAGGAATTGAAAGGCTATAAGTTCCTCTGCTTCACACCCTATATTGGTTGTGTATCCTTTAATGAGGAATTGAAAGACAAATTGAGCCTGTTTTTTCCTACCATGTAGAAAGTATCCTTTAATGAGGAATTGAAAGATAATTAAATCTAAACGTTGTCTAGGTGTCCATATGTATCCTTTAATGAGGAATTGAAAGTTAGCGAGATTGAGGTTGATGTTCTGATAGGCGTAGTAAGTATCCTTTAATGAGGAATTGAAAGTAGCACACCTATGGGGCAATGGCTCGCTACGGTAATACTGTATCCTTTAATGAGGAATTGAAAGTTATTAGCATTAACCACGATAAGACAAATAGCGGTCGTATCCTTTAATGAGGAATTGAAAGTATGAAACTGAAGGGGGAAACATATTTGTATATGTGGGTATCCTTTAATGAGGAATTGAAAGTTCGGAATCATAATGATTCCGCAACTCATCCAGCACAGACCCTGTATCCTTTAATGAGGAATTGAAAGAAATCACTTTTCTCTCCCAGGGAGGAGTGACCATATTCGTGTATCCTTTAATGAGGAATTGAAAGTTTATCGCTTGAACGCTGAAAGAAAAAGTGTTTAAGTATCCTTTAATGAGGAATTGAAAGTTGCTCTCTGAGGCTACCACAGCAATGGAAGCTGATGCGTATCCTTTAATGAGGAATTGAAAGGCTGAAACGCACCATTGCCGGCGAATACTTGTTCTGTATCCTTTAATGAGGAATTGAAAGATTACGAGGCGGTAGACGGGGGAAGTTAATGTCTCCCCGTATCCTTTAATGAGGAATTGAAAGTTTTTTATTATTACTTCACTCACGAGCCAAAATGTAGTATCCTTTAATGAGGAATTGAAAGTCTATCGTTCTCCACAGGCTCCTAAACACTTTGAGTATCCTTTAATGAGGAATTGAAAGAGCTTGATCCATTAATTCCCCGACTTGTTGCCCAAGTATCCTTTAATGAGGAATTGAAAGTAGTTACCCCTACCCCTATATACTAGACGCTTGGCGATAGTATCCTTTAATGAGGAATTGAAAGAAAGTAAGCGCGGAACAAGCAATTCGTGTAATTGCAATCTGTATCCTTTAATGAGGAATTGAAAGTTTGCATCGTGATTAGCGTTTATTACGCTCTTTGTCGTGTATCCTTTAATGAGGAATTGAAAGGACCGAACGATTCGCCGTTACATTGCTCGACTCGAGCGGTATCCTTTAATGAGGAATTGAAAGAGTTTCTTCATCATACTCATCAACAGTTCCACGAATCCCAGTATCCTTTAATGAGGAATTGAAAGCAATGTTAATCGCTTGTTTAGTGACAAAATAAACGTATCCTTTAATGAGGAATTGAAAGATGATGAAGTACGAACCGAGCATCGAAACGTAGTCTCTGAGTATCCTTTAATGAGGAATTGAAAGTTCACTATTTTAAACACTTGTAAATGCCCTTGTGTTGCTAGTATCCTTTAATGAGGAATTGAAAGATAGCATATGTGTATTCGCTATGACCGTCGTCGAAAGGTATCCTTTAATGAGGAATTGAAAGAGCGGTTTAGAAACTACGCTGCTTCCCGAGGGGCTTGTATCCTTTAATGAGGAATTGAAAGTGTTCCTTCTGATACTTTTCAAGTCTTTGAAGGTAATCCGGTATCCTTTAATGAGGAATTGAAAGGTTATGGAAAATTTTATAGCAACAAATCCGCTACCTTATCCGGTATCCTTTAATGAGGAATTGAAAGAACATCTAGATTTATCGGGTCGTGGTCTTCACTTGTTAGTATCCTTTAATGAGGAATTGAAAGGATGTTCTTGACACAATGAAACAGGTTCTTGACAAGTCTGGTATCCTTTAATGAGGAATTGAAAGCTTTTCTGAACTGCGAGTAAGCAAGAGACGCCGCCGGTATCCTTTAATGAGGAATTGAAAGAGTTCATTAAACGATGAGCTATGTAGCCAAGGACAGGTATCCTTTAATGAGGAATTGAAAGTGTTGCTCAGTATCAACGTTTTCTCTTATACCGTAATCGTGTATCCTTTAATGAGGAATTGAAAGTGGAGCTATGTATCGTAAACCGCTTACCGTAATAGTATCCTTTAATGAGGAATTGAAAGCACCTTTTTCAGTCATGGCTTTTCACCTGGTTGGCGCTCTGTATCCTTTAATGAGGAATTGAAAGCTAACTCAACCGTTCAGAATATGAAAACTACAAGCGGTGGTATCCTTTAATGAGGAATTGAAAGTTTCCTACCAAACTGAAGGCGGAAACATATATGTATAGTATCCTTTAATGAGGAATTGAAAGAGTATTGCTTCCCTGTTACCCTCTCCCAGCAAAGGGTTGGTATCCTTTAATGAGGAATTGAAAGAAGTTGGATAGTTAATTTGTATATAGTTTTCCAAATCATGTATCCTTTAATGAGGAATTGAAAGGCGCGTTCGGGTTTGTGTTCTTCAGGTTTATTATAGTATCCTTTAATGAGGAATTGAAAGACTGTGTTAGTCGGTATTGGATGCACTAGTAAATATTCGCGTATCCTTTAATGAGGAATTGAAAGCTAATATAGTGTTTAGTTTCGCCCGTTTTATACGGTTCGGTATCCTTTAATGAGGAATTGAAAGGTGAAAAGCATGAGTATGGAATTTGTGGAATTTTTCGCACGTATCCTTTAATGAGGAATTGAAAGTTCACGACCATGATATAGCTATCCTTTTGAAAGATTACGTGTATCCTTTAATGAGGAATTGAAAGGTCTCAGCGAGTTTTATCATCAATCTGCTCCTGTATTCTTGTATCCTTTAATGAGGAATTGAAAGTTGTAGTTATTTGTATAGTTGCACTGGGAACACTTGTATCCTTTAATGAGGAATTGAAAGTTTAGCTCAGCTCAATACAAAGTCCATGAGATAGTGGTGGTATCCTTTAATGAGGAATTGAAAGTTTATTTGTTGGTGCTAGCGCTAATGATGGCGGTATATTTTTGTATCCTTTAATGAGGAATTGAAAGTGTTACCTTAGCAGCAGCACTAACGGATATCCTGAACGGGTATCCTTTAATGAGGAATTGAAAGTACCCGTAGCGTCTACGTAGAGTGGATTGTTTTTAGGTATCCTTTAATGAGGAATTGAAAGTTGTTAGAACACATGGTTTTATACCACTTCGCTTTATTGGTATCCTTTAATGAGGAATTGAAAGTGAGTTTAATGTGTTCACAAAATCCTTAGTTGCCTGATTTATGTATCCTTTAATGAGGAATTGAAAGTGATGTTGAGCCCAATGTTGTCGTTAATGTTCCTATCGGTATCCTTTAATGAGGAATTGAAAGCCTGCCTGATTATGGCTTTACTCGCCTCACTCAGCGTATCCTTTAATGAGGAATTGAAAGTTTTAGACCACCACTATAACAATTGCTAAAAAAAGGTATCCTTTAATGAGGAATTGAAAGTTTACCAACGGTTCAGGAGGAAACGTAACAGTATCAGGTATCCTTTAATGAGGAATTGAAAGAGCAAAGACACACTTGGATTATACTTTTGCTTTAATATTGTATCCTTTAATGAGGAATTGAAAGTAGTGCTACCGTTCAGTATGTTAGCAAAGTTTTGAGTATCCTTTAATGAGGAATTGAAAGTCGCTCATGCTTCACTCACCCACCGGTCGCACTAGCACTAGTATCCTTTAATGAGGAATTGAAAGTCAAGGGTAAACTTACCGAAAATGATAAATTTTACAGGTATCCTTTAATGAGGAATTGAAAGTTTTCCCTTTCAATCCCTCCCTCATCCCTTCCCCTTTAGTATCCTTTAATGAGGAATTGAAAGACCCGCAGTGGGTGCCGCTGCGCCACCAGTCGCAAGCGCGTATCCTTTAATGAGGAATTGAAAGATGTTTGTATAAAGAGTGAAGAATTGACTTTCGCTAGGGTATCCTTTAATGAGGAATTGAAAGCTAGTAAGTCAAGCGTGAGGTTGCCTAGCAACGTTTTTTGTATCCTTTAATGAGGAATTGAAAGCACTCGGTACGTGTGAGTGTCCGTGTCATGTCGGTGGAGAGTATCCTTTAATGAGGAATTGAAAGACCCCATATCCACCCAGATTAGGATAATACGATTGGTATCCTTTAATGAGGAATTGAAAGTAATTTCACCTGAGAACTATCCGGGGCTTGTTACCCTGGTATCCTTTAATGAGGAATTGAAAGTGCCCTTCGGTCGAGGCACTTGAAGAGGTCAAGCGGTTAGTATCCTTTAATGAGGAATTGAAAGTTTTCTTCCCACGCTTCGCCAAAGCGTGCGTGCGCGTATCCTTTAATGAGGAATTGAAAGGTTGTGTAGTTGTTGGTTGTGGAGTTGGTGGAGTAACCGCGTATCCTTTAATGAGGAATTGAAAGGTATTAATATCAAACATTTTAATATATTGGTAACCGGTATCCTTTAATGAGGAATTGAAAGGTTCATTCGCTAATCCCAACACCGCATTTCTGCCTGGTATCCTTTAATGAGGAATTGAAAGTCGAATGAGACAAATGAAAAGACCGCGAAGCCCGCTTTTGTATCCTTTAATGAGGAATTGAAAGACCGCGTGACGCGGACGCGGGTGAATAAGCAAATATGTATCCTTTAATGAGGAATTGAAAGTTTGAGCTACTCAGGGGCGAAGAATCCCCTTCAAGCTATGGTATCCTTTAATGAGGAATTGAAAGCCCTTTTTAATAACGTAATAATAGCATTCGAAATTCCCCGGTATCCTTTAATGAGGAATTGAAAGACAAGCTTCACACTTGTGTCCTCTGCGACAACCGACTCGTATCCTTTAATGAGGAATTGAAAGAACTACTGGTTCGCCAAGTTGCCCATCAAAACGGTGTATCCTTTAATGAGGAATTGAAAGGCTTCTCTTTACAACAGGTTAAAAACGTAACAGAGTATCCTTTAATGAGGAATTGAAAGTCCCCGTCTACCGCCTGAACGCCGAAATTAAATGTTGTATCCTTTAATGAGGAATTGAAAGAAGGTGTCTGTTGCACGTTACTATGCATCAAGGGTGTATCCTTTAATGAGGAATTGAAAGTATTAGAGGCGGAGTATAGGAAGCGTGACTTACCCGGTATCCTTTAATGAGGAATTGAAAGTTGATACGTATAGCTCCGCCCCAACCGTGATAACCGTACAGTATCCTTTAATGAGGAATTGAAAGTATCCTAATACTGCTTCACCGATACCATTTAACACGTATGTATCCTTTAATGAGGAATTGAAAGTGCGACCCGAACCCGCACCGCTTGCGTTATTTAAAGTATCCTTTAATGAGGAATTGAAAGTCTCCTGAATGTAGGGGTGCTTCTTTTCCTCTTCTGTGTATCCTTTAATGAGGAATTGAAAGATGTTGCGACGAAACCTTTGAGCTAGAGCGTGTCGACGGTATCCTTTAATGAGGAATTGAAAGATTGCATATGCGTATTCGGCATGTGTGTCGTCGAAACTGTATCCTTTAATGAGGAATTGAAAGACGTGGTGCGGGGGAGGCAACTGTGTCTTAAAGACACAGTATCCTTTAATGAGGAATTGAAAGATTGTCCGCCACAATCCCTTGAATATTTCGAATTCGTATCCTTTAATGAGGAATTGAAAGTCTTGCTCGGTTACTTGTTCTTCTTGTGGTTGTTCTTGCGGTATCCTTTAATGAGGAATTGAAAGATTATATAATTGAGGTTGGCCTGCTGAGCTTGTGTTAGGTATCCTTTAATGAGGAATTGAAAGAGAAGTGACCATTCAGATTTATCTACCTCTTCACCGTTACGTATCCTTTAATGAGGAATTGAAAGTCCTCCTCGATTACTCGCACACTCTTTTTGTGTTTTTTAGGTATCCTTTAATGAGGAATTGAAAGATATTTAATAGTGCGTTAAACACCATAATTAACGCGCTTGTATCCTTTAATGAGGAATTGAAAGTATCTATCACCTGAAAGACAGTTCCCCTATCAGATGAAGGGTATCCTTTAATGAGGAATTGAAAGAGCACAGTTGTCCTAGCACCTGGCTGAAGCACGGTTAGAGTATCCTTTAATGAGGAATTGAAAGTTTCTTCATCCATCCTGTACTCAAGAAACACGACCTGTATCCTTTAATGAGGAATTGAAAGGCAAGAAGCATAAGCTTCTGTTCTGCGTCCTTTTCTATGTATCCTTTAATGAGGAATTGAAAGTGCGCTCTTCAATAAAACACCTTTCACACCGCCTGGTATCCTTTAATGAGGAATTGAAAGACCCTATCACGTCGCGGTCGTGGGTGAATAAGCAGTATCCTTTAATGAGGAATTGAAAGATTTTATGAGTGCACAACCACCGAAAAAGCGGTTAGGCGGTATCCTTTAATGAGGAATTGAAAGCTGTCGGCAGTCCCGTGCTTTACCTTTCGGGGTATTCGAGTATCCTTTAATGAGGAATTGAAAGAGGAAGACGTTGAGCTGATAATCGACCCACAGCCTTTTTCGTATCCTTTAATGAGGAATTGAAAGACGGAAGCGACCCCTGCCTCTTCGTGAGCAAGAACGGTATCCTTTAATGAGGAATTGAAAGATGGCAAACAATTGAAGGCTCATTATACCAAAAACAAGTGGTGTATCCTTTAATGAGGAATTGAAAGTGAGAAGGTTGTGGAAGGCTTCTTTGCTTTCGGGCTCGTATCCTTTAATGAGGAATTGAAAGTTATCATGGTGGGTGAGATTCACCCCGAAGCGGAACAAGAGTATCCTTTAATGAGGAATTGAAAGTTTCCCTCTTTTACACCAACCCTCGATTTTAGAACCCCAAGTATCCTTTAATGAGGAATTGAAAGTCGGAGGCACCCGCCTCACGCAGTAGTTGCGCGAGTCGCTGGTATCCTTTAATGAGGAATTGAAAGATACGTGATTTGCGTGTCAAACTGTCCTAACCGGTATCCTTTAATGAGGAATTGAAAGTTAGTCTGAAAAATGAAGTGCGACATGCAGTTAACGTGTATGTATCCTTTAATGAGGAATTGAAAGTAGTGTTCCTATAAGCGATGATTGTCGCTACCAAAGGTATCCTTTAATGAGGAATTGAAAGGCTTCCTCCAAAAAAGGAGGACAGTGCGGGCATCCCTCAGGTATCCTTTAATGAGGAATTGAAAGTGGCTAAAAAAGGTGGATACAGGCGTGTGCAACGCTTGGTATCCTTTAATGAGGAATTGAAAGTTTGCCTCATAGAACAGCTGTCTCGACATGGGTGTCAGGTATCCTTTAATGAGGAATTGAAAGCCGAACTTCCCATCTATGTGTATGTGAACCTTTTTACGTATCCTTTAATGAGGAATTGAAAGTTTATTTGCGCCTCAAGATTATCTATTCTTTGTTCGTATCCTTTAATGAGGAATTGAAAGTATTCTCTACCCAATATTTACCCTTACACGCAGTGTTATAGTATCCTTTAATGAGGAATTGAAAGACCAGAGGCACAAAAATAGGGTCAAAGCAAACAGTGAAGTATCCTTTAATGAGGAATTGAAAGTGCCTGAGAGAGGTGAGTGAAATGAGCGAAAAAATATAGTATCCTTTAATGAGGAATTGAAAGAAATGTGGTGTAGCATTGCAAACAGCAGTATTTTGTTTTAGGTATCCTTTAATGAGGAATTGAAAGGATTTGGAACGTTTAAAGTCAGTTGTGTCAGAAAAAAGTATCCTTTAATGAGGAATTGAAAGTCCAGGTGTCCGTCGAAATGCTCGTTGTACCATCGTTTGTATCCTTTAATGAGGAATTGAAAGGTTAACACTACCACCTTCATCTTTATATTGAAAAAATGGGCGTCCTAAAATGGGGAATTGATAACGATAGCTTTTGGTTTTCTATAATTGTATGTATACTTATTGGATAAGGCTTGGTATAATAGATGCTATGAAAGTTGGCGATTTATATGACTTACTATGAGTATCTTTTTGCCTTGGTTAGAAATTTAAATTGTGTTTGCTTTTTAAATTTTTATGGGCGTATACGGATGGGTTTGGATAACGTTTTCCACAGTTGTCGATATCTTCATCGCCTCCAAATACTGTTATCATCGTGGATTTGGAAAGCGCTAAAAATGATTAGACGTGTTCTTTTTACTTGGTTTGATAACTATATGGTAAACTTCAATTTGAATCTGTAGTTTTTGGATTGAGGTTGATATGTAGTTCAGGGTTAATCTGGTTTCCGCTCTACTCGTATGCATCGCGTGTGATTCCGATTTCCTTGTAGACGGGGGGAGAAGTTTCTAATTACGCTTGAATCCTCTCTAACCACGACTTACGTGACTTAATAACCAGTGGTAAAGCAACTTGCTATGTTCGTAGTGGAAACCTACGTTATTAACCGAGAGAAAAAGGGAGAAGGCTAGCTTGGATTCAAGAAAAGCGCCGTCGGTTACCTTTATTTCTGAAAACGCGGTGATTCACCGAATTAGCGTGACGGCATGACCGCTTATCTGACATATTCGGTATAACCCTCCTTAGTCCTCATATTTTGTCTGTTTTCGCTTTTTAGCCTTTTCTACTGTTTGGTGGTTAGGCTGGTTGAGTTCTAACCAAATTCAAGTATTCTCTGAATTTCTTGTTCTTTAGTAGATGTAAGAGCGTGTTTGCAAGCTGGGTTAGCTCTATACGTTGGGTTTGGTCGTCGTAGGTTATAACACCATGTCCGCGCATTTTATTTAGGATATTCTTGTCAACGTCTCTGTTTTGGGACTTCAGGCGGCTCCTTAACTTTCCAGTTTCGACGCTACCTCCCGCCTCCTCGATTGTTTGAAGTATTATATAGTAATCCTGGTCTAAGTCGGCTTTCATCACTGGTAACTCAATAAATCGAAAGTTTTCACTTTGATCTTTAAAGGGTGGCTTAAGGTAGGATGTATACTCGGGTGATACATAGGTATAATATATCTTAGCGATGATTCCTCCCAAATAAGCAGTGAAGAGTGATTGAACCGTCATGGGATTCATTCCCCCGGTTATGTTGAGCCACACTTCTTTATTCCTGTACTCCAAGACTTTCTCTACAAGTGAGAGAACACTATATTGGAAATCGTCTATCTTTACTATGCATTGATCGATCTTACCCCTGTTACGTTCGATTATGTCGCCGTACTCATCTGCGATGAATTCCTTCAGGCAATCGAAAGGTTTCTCTGGTACCTTATGCTTTTCAATTTGGGTGGTACCGTACCTGTTCCATAAGGCGGGCTTAGTGCTACTCACACTACCATTTAAGACCTGCTGAGTTGTAACCACGACGACGCTCTCTAAGATTTCATACTTATCTCTTTTCCAGAGTGAATAGTTTTCTACGCAGTAGCTAAGCCCGACACTTGCTGCACCAGGGCTTCCACCGAGTAGCAGAAAGTGGACAACACCCATATACATAAACATATTAATTGATATATCATATAGTTTTTGATGGAGGATGGTGTCCAATTAGGACAGAAACGTAATTCGACAAAGCTAAATTGTGATATGTGGTATACGGTAGTGATAATGTTTCGAAAATTCAAATGTTTTTGTAAGAAATAAGCTCCTAAAAGCTTAATGTCAAGCAACCCTGCTTAACACTCTTGGCCAAAGCTTCAGCTAGAAAAACCGAACCCCCTTAGACTGCTTTAGGAGCTTTGAAGGCAAGCTCGTTCGTAGAAGTAAGAGTTAAGGAGAAACTCAGCCTTAAGAGAGGCGAGTATTCTATAGTATAGTGGTTGTTAACGAGACGATGGTGGAATGTAGCAGTAGACCCGTCGACGTATGGGTCCCGTGGACGTTCAAATTAGACTACTAATCAATTTCCATGCTATAAAAGAACCACTAATAACACCCTCAGATTTACTAGAAGACCAATAAAAGGTGTCGATATTGGTTAGAAAGGATAAAATAGCGACTACATTAATGCGGGTTGAGCCGCTCAAAGCGTGGAGCAATCTAAAACACGTTCAATAAGTCGAAGAAAGGGCGCAAGCTGTGCTGCTCAGCATGTTGGAGGTATCATCGTAGAGTGGGGTAGCCGCGCACGCTGACACCTCTCATCCTGCTAGAACCAACATGGCCTCAGCTATGTGGGTGTGCGAGTAGGAGTCATCGACAACACAAAGCTGAACGCGTGTCCAGGTTACGGTGGACACGCTCAGGATTTTTCTACGAAGGCCGCGCGACCAAGAGCTTTGTACACCCCACCATTTCTCAAACTAAGAGTAGACCCGAGTGGTTGATGGGGTGCGTGGTGTAGGCGGGTTAGAACGCTTGGCCTCAGCAAACACTCTGTGAGTGAAGTAGGTTGAGCGCTTCTTAAGGGTGTTCGCGGACAGCGTGGATGCTGGCTTGGGTACGCTCAACGCCACCTGGGCGTGTTCCACACCTGCTACAACTGGCTTTTCCAACAGTTTGAAGCCATAGAGGCAGTCTTATCTGACCAATATCTGAATAACCCATGATCCTCACAGACCAGGGACCGTGGTACCGTGACTCGCTGATCCAGGCTTCAAAAACCACATTCACCTTCGGGTTACGTATCTGTTGAGTCCAGCATCTTATAGGATTTTTACAACAACATCCGAAGAGAACACTCTTCACACCCCAGATTTCTGGAACTATTCATCCACTGATACACCGCTTGGAGGCGATTCGAATAAAGTCTTATCTGGACCAGCGTAAAAAACCTATCCAAAAGCTTAGCAACCCAAGCAAAAACAAAGAAGCAAGCGTCACAGGTTTGGTTCCGTATCTATCCACAAGAAAACCAGAAGGAATTCCAGTGATCACGTAACCTATATAAAAGAACGACGCCACAACACCGGCTTGGAAGCGCGAAAGCGAAAGCTCCTTATCCAGACAGGCTTGCGGGGTTTTTATAATTCTACACTAAAATCCTCGATAAGGCTTCTTATCGTGATTTCGCTTGCGCTCAATATGAGGCCTTATCCAGACAGGCGGGTGGTTCGCCAGCTACCGCCGGTTGGATTCTCACGCAATACCTCATAACCGAACTATACACCATTTAGTTTTGTGATGAGTTCTCCGAATGACACCAAAGACTTTAATGGAGTCATGCACGCGGTGACGTATGACAACCAAACTAACAATTTATCCTGACAGGATGATCATATTGATCCTGTCCGGATAAGACTTCATACGAATCACCTCCACTGTGTGTACCAGTGCATAAATAGCTCCAGAAAATCCAAGATGGGTGTGAAGAGCGTTTTCCTAGGATTAATGTTGTTGTAGAACACCCTTGTTCCTTAAGATATCCAAAGAAGCGCTCAACCGAACTTCTTAGCCCAAAAGTTTGGTGAACGTGGTTTTGGAAACCGGCTCTTATGACCGCCTCACGGTACCAGGATCCTCGATCTGTGAGGATCACAGGATTAC
>Ga0081474_120639_pt1 | contig 21341 bp, 33 predicted proteins | sample OneHunmetagenome_2_FD_70978 | JGI IMG/M metagenome (GOLD analysis project Ga0081474, IMG submission 70978) | Ferrous microbial mat communities from One Hundred Spring Plain, Yellowstone National Park, USA v2 (version 2) | ecosystem: Environmental > Aquatic > Non-marine Saline and Alkaline >... | reverse complement strand
AAGATAGTGGTGAGGGAGAGGAAAAACTTAAAAACACGGGATACACACCTAAACACGAATCAACATGATAATCACAATAAACCATTTACTAATATACCTAATATTACTAATCATGGATTTTGAAATACTAATTATTGATGACAAAGTAGATAATTTATTAAAAATACTCAAAAACAATGATTCAAAAAATAAAGATGAGGAATTAGGAAAAGAAAAAAACAGCAAAACTTAAAAACCAGTGAAGAATATAGGTAATTGATGAGTATGACTAATAAAAAAACAGAGAAAAACGAGGATAAAGAAATAGAGAAGGAAATAGATAAATTCAAGCCATTATTTGACGCATTAAGTCAATACCTTAAGGATAACATGAAGTTATTGAGTGGCTCAATTAACGAAACCGATAATGCATCAAGCAATGAAATCAATGATGAGTCTAGATACCTTAAATCCTTTGCTGATGTCCTTGATGATTATAGTGGTCATTATAGGGAATTCAAGAATTTAGTACATAAAAGAGTAAATAACCCATTTAAGGTGAAGGAGAAAATAAATATACGTATAGAGGTACCACTAAATAAGCCAGTTGAGTTAAGTAAGTATGTATCAAAGGAAGTATTCCAAATATGGGGAATGAAACTAACAAGTATAATTATTGATGGTGTTGATGTTGATTTCAGGCTACAAAGCAACACTGGACAAAACTATTCATACAAAATAGACTTATCCGATGATGAACTAGAACTATGGCACATAGACCTACTAATTAAGGCGATTCAAAGCACTCCAGAAATACTTTCAAGCATTACCAGCGAGAGGTTAAACCTAGGCTTAACAATTATGGAACTAGATAAATTACTTAAACTCATAACTAAGCAAGAATAATGGGGATTAGTTATGTCTGGGAAAGAATAATTCATTAAGTGCCTTACTTAAATTCATGGTTATTAAAATAAGGGGATTAACATCCAATGATAATCCCCTCCATGGATGTAATATATATTCAAACTCTTCATTGAAGAAATACCTAAACACTTCATTGAAAACCTTAGTATTACTTAAATAATCGCTTAAATACATTGCTTTATTTGGGTCAAGCAATGAATGTATAATATACCTAGTTAATTCCTCATCACTCCATGATGATATATTTCTTACACATTCCTCCTTATCACTTAATTCACGATTCGAGCATGAGTTTAAAGCCAATTCCCTAACCACAATTCCAGTTTCAACCATATAATTCTCAATTAATGGCGCCTTCCCACGCATAACTACACATATTACCCTAATTTAAAAACTTTACCACATGACGCAGTAAGTCACCTAAGTAAGTTAAATGATGGCATTAAGAAACTTAATTCAAATTAATTAGAAACACATGAAGCCAATTAATTACTTATATGCATAACACTCAAAATTAGTATCAACATCCTCACACTCTATTTTAGTGAACCCAACATCACTTAATAATTCCTGCATTGACTCAATTGTGAAGAATGCCCTATGAGTATTCTCAGGATAATCCTGATTACCGCCTAGAAAATAAGACATAGCCTCAAACCTATACTTAAAACCACCATGATAATCACGCTTCCCAATAACATTACGATAAATAACATCCACATCAGGAGACCTAATATATATTGACCCACCAACCCTAAGCTTAGTGAATGCATGCCTAACCACCTTAGCCACATTACGCCATGAAATATGCTCCAATGAATCCTTCATCATAATGAACTCAACACTATTATCGGGAAACGGTATTGGATTAAACTCGAAATCCCTAACAATATCTATACCTGAAAGTGGGCGCACATCAATATTAACGAATCCCCTCACAATATCATTACCAGCACCTAAGTAAACCCTTAAATGATTCACATCAGCGAAATTCCAATTAGCCCTACTCGCCTCCTCAAAATCAGACTCTAAATCAGCAATATAAATGGAACCACAATTAACAGGGTACTTACTGGCATAATCCATAAGGCAATCAGCCTTAGTAGGCTTATCAATACCAGCACAACACGCATAACCCAACCCTAAACTAACAGCAACATCATGACAATCACTACGAGTAGAAACAATACCAACATGCGCACTCCTCAAGAACTCATCAATACTCCACTTATCTATAATACCACCATAACCCTTCAGCGTTCCATCTATATCCAACGCTACACGTGATACCCTATTTTGCATAATACCATATATTATTCCAGTTTAAATACTTTACCCATCCCATTAATCAACATTACTTAATACGCTTTTAAGAAACACATAAATCAAGTTAGGGTCAGTGCTAAAGAGTGGATTAGGAATATTATGCCTAAGCCTCCTAGGGATTAAATATACATGCACTCTAGCAGTATTATACGGCTTCTTATTACCCTTCCTATATACGTTCATGTATCCCCTAGACACTAAAGCATCAAGGAAATACTTTACAATGCTCCTCCACGCCACGAAACCAATAATGGGTTTATCACCATTCAACTCACTAAGAATATTACTAGTCGTAATACTCACTACACTACCCCTAGCCCTTGAAACCTGATTACTAATCCCAACCGCAATTAATTGTAGAGTGCTCTCCTTATTGAACCTATAACTCGATAGGTCTTTATCCTTACTCATGAAATTATTTTAACTACTGGTCTTTTTAAGCATTACCCCAAAGAATAGAAACATATATATAGAAAGCAAATAATTAGGGCAATAACACGGATAAGAGAAAAACATAAAAACAGTGAACACTAATAAAGAATCCGATAAAAATGGCAGGATTACTAGAAATATATGAGGGATACCTAAATAAACCCACATGCAATGCATTAGATAATATTAGAATAGGGAAAGATGGTAGGGGATATAGGAAGCTAAGGAAGGAGGACATACCAATTGAATGGCTAAACTACGCAAAGAAGCATGGAATAAAGGTAAGGGATAGAACATTAATAATTGGGGATGCATTAGACCCAATAGACCCTAACTGCATACTACTAATGAATGCATTCTACCCACAAACCAGTAGTGGTGAATGGTGTTGCACACCAGCAATAGCACAATACGTAAATAACGGTAGTCAAACACCAACACAGGCATGCTTCTCAACAGGTGGATATAACGGAATAAATATACCATACATGGGAATAGCATTAATAGATGCTAATGGGAACCTAGATTTACTAATGGATTCAAAACCAGTAATAAGTAGTGCAACACCGAACTGGAATAATCCAGCATCTAGTTCACCAAATATGGTATGTGGTTCTCAACAATACAATGGAAGTATTTACATGTCATTTGCGGCGAATCCTACAACAACATTCAATATATCAACGGCATATTTATTAATTGGCACAAATACATTAGCATCAGGTGGAGTATTCAGCACAATAATGGAATGGACTGGAATAAATTACCAAACAACACAAAATACACCATTAACGATAAATATTTATTTATACGTATCCTAGGTAATAAACATGGTTATGAATATGAAATATAGGAAACCAATTATAGGAATGAAGGATAGGCACGTATTAATAGAATTGGATGGTGATTTCACGGATTATGAAATGAGGCACAAGTTGAGGCATGCATATTTAAATCATAAAGCACCACATGAGTATGACGATGTAAATAAATACATAAGGGATATAGTAATAGGTAAATATAACAGCGTATATATAATGAATAATGGAATTCCACAACCATTAGCATCAGTATCAATATTCAACCCAAACTTATTAGCAATATTTACATCTGGGCAATCTATTAATTATGATCTTGCATTACTTGCAGGATGTGGTTTATCCATGGTGCTTGTTAATAATGGGACTTGCACTTCAGTTAATATAAGTTCTGCAGGTGGCTGTACCGTACAAAGTGAAGGTGGACAAGGTTTAAATAGTTATGGTTATGATAATGGGAATGCAGTAGCATGGGAATTACTTTACACTAATACTTCATTCACATCAATTCAACCTAGTTCAAGTAGTTCACCACCTGGAACCTTAGTAGTGGGGCCATATAATCCAGGTATATTCACATATGCTGGTATTAAATATGGATACGCAGCATATCAAACATCTAATAATCCATTAACACTAACAACATATTATTACTGGCAAGCACCAACTGGAAGCTTTAGCTATGTATATTTCAATCTATATCCAACAATGCAATATCATTATTCAGGTAATATATATGAGCAATATAATGCGCATGCATTGGTACCAATATTCTATTCACAGGGAAATTACTCATTTAACTCAGGGTCATACTACATAACTATGTGGCAATGGACATACACCTAAAAATAAATTCATAAAAACATTCTTAATTTATTCAACTCATTATAAGCCTTATCACACTCACCGCTCCTAATCAACTCCAAAGCCCTATTAATTATGGAAAGGATTTGAGTATTACCCTCACAATTAATATTACTAAACACCTCAACAGCCCTACTCCTCTCCATGAATAAGCACGGCAATAAGCGGAAAACAGCATTCAAGAAATGATTAATTAAGCTAAGGTTCTCAGGCTTCATAGCCATAAGCGCATTAGCCTCCCTATCCATTAACCTACTAATATTCTCAAAAGCCACATGCAAAACATCAACCACAATACCCTGCGTTAGGTTAGCATACTCAGTAACATTAGTAGTGCCCAATAACTCCCCCAATAATAAATCAAAAATCTCGGAGTCCGATGCATTAATAATTAGGGACTTATCCCTAATAATAATGCTAGCATTAACCTTATCAAAATCCAACTCAGAAAAACTAACCTCATTAACCCTACCCTCCCTCCTACTCACCTCCTCAATAAACTTAGGACTAACGTTAAACTTACGTAACTCACTACTAGCCTTTTCCCTAGACGCCACACTCACACTACTCTTAGTGTACCTAACGAAATCCTTATACTTACGAATAATATCAATCCAATTATTCTTAGTTAAGCATGAAATTGTTTTCCTATCCCTCTTAGCCTCATCAGTTTTTAATCCCTTCAACGCATCATAAATTGATAAAGACGCATCTCTAATAGTATCGGCATTCACTAAAACAGTATTAATACGCTCAAGAGTATCAACAACATCCATATACGAATCAATATCAGTAATCCTACGCACAGATACCTCACCTCTCGGAGTCTTATACGTAATAGTATCCACTAAGGCATTATAAATCTCAGAACCAAGGATAGGCTTATAAAGGGAAACATCAACCCTAGTAAAAATTGAATTAGGCAAAACAAAAGACGTTGGTTCACCAATACCTAGAACCAAATTAATGAACTTAGTGTAACGCTCAGCATCCTCAACATTACTCTGACCATGAATAAGGCTATACAGTGGAGAACAAATCGATAAATACGGGTAACTAAAACCACTCTTATCAGCATTATCGGATAAAGTTATGCACGGCATAACTTAATGATTAGTAAATGTTTTTAAGCATTACTCAGGATAATAATGATTAGTGGAAAGGAAAAAAAGAAAAAAAGATTAATTTAAAGATGGTTAAGGATTATTGCTTAAGCGATTATGCTGTTGGCGCTCCACCAGCCTCAGTGCACCAACCCTGATCCTTAGCGTATCCACGCAATTCATCAATTATTGGAGCCATTTCAGCCTGCATACCAGCCCTAGTCGCTATAGCGGTTAAGTGATTCGTAACATCAGTGCATGGCACTACCCCACCACGTTCCCTAGGCAGGAACTTAAGTAATGAACCAGCCATTACCCTAAGAAGCGCAGCCTTAGTTCCATATATGCCATACTTCTTAGCTAAGTTACTCCATAACTCATGTATTGGACTAATCTTACCAGCATATTCCTGACTAGCAGTATTCGCTATCATCATTGCGTTTAGTTCTATGATTGGGTTGCTTTGCATTGCAGGTGGAAGCCTACCAGCTAGGTTAGCCATTACGGCTAACGCTACTTTGGCAGGCGTCTTTGTTGGGTTATATCCCCTTCTCTTCGCCATGAATAGGATTACTGAAAACACCTATAAATAGTTATTTCTTTGACAAATATAAAAAAACACATACATAAATATAAAAAAATTAATCCCCAAAATCACTCGCCAAATCAACCAACCTCCAAATACACTCCCTCCTAATCACGTACTTCCTATTATTCCTACCACCAATCCTAGACACAATACACGGCTCTAAAAGGCGCATAGCAATAATGAATGCCTTAATATACTTCTTCCTATCCACATCCCTAATACCTAACTCATCCATCACGCTCCTCATCCTAATAGTCACGTATTCCCCCAATCCCCTCATGCTTAGGTCTACTATGCCCTTCATGATTATTGCCGTCTTTAACCCAATCGGCTTAATCCTATTGCTTCTGCTCTCCATTACCCTCATCACCGAATAGTAATTTCTCTAACTCCTCATTCCTCTCAATCTTAACCTTAACATTCTGCTGATTAGAGTTATTGCTTTGCGTAATCATTGATTGCCTATTCTTCTCCTCCATAAGTAAGCGGAACATTTGAGTCATTATATCACCACCACCTGAACTAGGTGGCGCAAACCTACCAATAATGCTCTGTAACCTATAATACTTCTCAATCATTTTACTCATCCAATTCACAATAAACTCAAACTGCTTATCCTCTGGTAATGCATTAGTAATTGATGTGAAAATAGCGGTACCAACATCACTAGGTAAGTATTTCATGAGTAATACTAAGGTAGTTAATAGGTCAGAGATATAATCCAGAATCTTAGGGTCAGCCTCTAATCGAGTGGCTAGGGATAGCCTAATCATTGCCTTATAGTTTCGCCTCTCAATGCTTTCCTCATTATCACTATTCTTTACGTTACTCATTACCCAATCACCTTACTCTTTTCCCTTCCGAATTTTATGACTATGTATGACCCTGCGAATGACTCGGCATTAATTGATTTAATCATCATGGAGACAGGTATCTTATTATCAACCTTACTGAGTGCAGTCCTAATAATGTAATTACCATAATCATTCATTGATATTAGTAGAGCCACTTTATTCACTTCCTTATCATCATTTGGTATTATGGATGCTGAGATGCCCTCATTAGCGTAGTCCTGTAAGAGTTTAACGGCATTATTAACCGCAGTCTCAATATCGCTCTTAGTGGCGTTCCTTAAATCAAGGATTAGGCTTAAATACGTAATGCCGTTACTCGATATTACTTTACCGTTTACCCCTATCTTGCTCTTAACATCCTCACTTACCCTATTAACCACGAATTTAGCAATGTCATCAATCCGTATAGATAAGTATAATACGCTAGTATTACTGGCATCATTCACGCCAACGTAAGTGAATATACCCATTTTAGCGAATTTATTCCTCAACTCATCAATTGCACGTGCTAATTTCTCCATTTTCGCTTCATTATTTATATATGACATACCCGTGTTAAGATTCATGAATAACTATTTATAAAGCTTTCCCAACCATTTACTTGACCCGAAATGTCAAGCACACTATCAAGCACGATATCCAGCACGGTGCAGACACTGATAAATGATATATTCAGTGGACTACAGTATATAGCTCAAGGACTCGTTGATTTCATAAGCAATAACTATGAACTCGTTGGTTTACTGGTGGGATTCGGGATACTCCTAATCCCACTCATTAAGCGTTTACTCGGCGGTAGTGGAATAGGTAACGTATTCAGCTTCTTCAGTGGATTGTTCTAAGGCATTAAGGCATTAGTGAGTTAGTGCTTAAATAAATAAATGGATTCCCCGACCAATGATTCGCATCAGTCGGGGAATCCACCTTATTCTTACCCTAATTCCCCTATTTCATTATTCTCACTGTAAGCTTATACTCTTTACCTAGAGGTTAGTGAAAGTTTCACTGACCTCTAGCCTAGGAATTGAATTTCCCTGACTCGGGACATTCAGTTTCTGGGTTTATGGTAGTCACCAGCACCAGAACTAGGGGTAGGAATTGAATTTCCCGAACTCGGGACATTCAGTTCCAGAGTGGGTTCCAGACCCTATACACTATCACTATAACTAATACATTAACCAGTAATTGAATGTCCCGAACTCGGGAAATTCAATTCCACATCCTGTAAGGCATTTTCAATATAGTAATACAATATATTAAGCGAACACCACTTCACTCTAATATACTAATATACTAATATACTATATTAGAGTGAGAGCCACTTCACTCTAATATACTAATATATTAGTGAACACTACACCACTCTAATATAGTAATATACTAATATACAGTGAACCAGTGAACCCAGTAATTAGTAATACTCCAAATATAATACTGAAGCTAAGAACAGAATGTCCCGAACTCGGGAAATTCAATTCCCAACCAATATAGTAATAGCGATAGTGATAGTGATAAAACACACACAAAAAAACAGGCTCAGAAATTGAATTTCCCGAGTCAGGGAAATTCAATTCCAAAATCAATTATTAAGTATGTATGGAGCGGGTTACCCAACTGATGTTTCCCACCAGTCGGGTAACCCATTTAATTTGATAGTGGCGAATTGCGAATAGGGTAGTGAGAGAAACCTTTATAAACTTATCGGTAGTAGTTAAAACATGACTAAATACATAATCAAATACCAGAATGGAAATTTAATAGTACTTAGTGGGGAAGAGGCAGAGAAAGAATATGATAAGGAATTCAAGGGTAATTGGGAAACAAATGTGGAAATAAAGCATGAAAATGAAAAAAGCCAGAACAGTAATGAGAGTAATGATTCATTGACTAGGGTATTAACTATGCCCATCCTCAAAATGATTCAGACAATGTTCATACCATTCTTAAGCATTGAGTATAATAGTGAGGAAAAGAATGAGGAATAAAAGGAAAAGCTTTTAAACACAGACACAAAAGTACTAAACATGCCAACATACACCTTCAAAATAAGGGTACCCGTACCCATACCTGAGGATGTATTAAAGGTAGAGATAACTAAATTCATGCAACAATTGCTGGAGAAATATGGCGCAATAGAGATTGATGTAGACGTTAAGCAAAAAGGTGCAAGCGTACAGAGCAGTGGAGAGGAGGAGGGCAGTAAGGAAATAACGTTTTAATGAATGAATCATTTAAGCGAAACCTTTTTAAATAACCCCATTTACCCTAATAACTATGACGGATATAATCACATACATAGCATACGGGGTTGGATTAGGTATTTTCTTTATTCTTTTATGGGTAATCATTAGTAACTTAATGGCGCAGACCCATAGGGAAAGACTGGATAACACTGAATTATCCCTAGACAGAATGGAAGTAGTTCACGACATGAACATGGGGGACAAGTATTTCGAATTCATGCAGGAAAGAGCAATATCAGATGACATGAAGCAGAGTAGAGAGACTAGCTTCCTACATAACACGATGCTGATTAATCAAGACTTTGAGCACAATATGGAGAATAAATGGTACAACCTATATAGGATGCAGGTAATGAACCAAATACAGAATGACAATAAGATGACTGACGCCTTCGTTAGGGCAATGCAGGTTTTCGGCATATCCATAATCGCTAACCTAATAAATGCTGGACTCAGTCAAGCAGATGTCCTAAGCCTAATTAATCAAGGCGCAACCGTGAATAATTTAAAGGAATTAATTCAATTAGCTGAGGACAATAGTGGTGGCAATACTGACTTAGTGAAATTCGCATTGGAGTCCTTAAAGGAGGCTAATAAGCCGTTCACAGTTAATGATTTAATTGATGCAGTTAAGGCACTTAAACAAGCTGGAGTAAGCGTTGAGGGCACTCAAGCACAGGCTAAATAAGTAGATAAGCGAAATACTTATAAGCCTTAAATAATTAATCCTTTATGCCTAACTTAATTCAATATGCCACGTCAAAGAGAGGCAATAGCTTACTTGATTTATTCATGGCTAACTTTAGAAGGAATAAGCCTAATGTTAAGTATAAGCTTAGTGCTGAGTATTACGTGAATGGTAAAAAGAGGATAGTGGATTGTGGTCAAATAACGAGTGGTGACCCAGTAATACTTGCTCTCTATCTACTCTTATCTAACTCTATTTATAGTTCAGGCAAAGGAGTAACTAATCCATCAGTTACAGTAATGACTAGTGCGACTGGTAGCACTAATGTGAATGCATCAACATCATGGATAAGCACCACCTATAATTTAGGTGGTGCCACTAGTGGTAGCTTCAGCATTAAGTTCAGTACCACAATTGGTAGTGCTGTTTCTGGAACTGCCACAATCAGTAGTTTAGTGATTGCTTTTAATTATGGTCAAAACAGTAGTGGAACACCATATAATTATAATCTCAGTATTAATACACAGGGTGGGACTGCCTGTAATATATCGGTTAGTGCTGGTAGTGTAGTTACTTGGACTTTATCGGGTAGTGTTAGTGAGAGTAATAGTAATGCCACTGCATCATGGTATGTCATGCTGTGGAATGAGATTTGGGCTGAATTCATTGCCAGCACTGGAGTATCAGGTGCACCAACTGGTTTATGGAATTACCCAACTGCTGGAACTGCATTATTCAGTAAATATAGCATCTTATTATCAGACCCTAATGGTAATACTATTGGTGCTTATAATGTTCCTAATGTCAGTAATACTGCAATAACATCCCCAACCCTTAATGCGGGTTCTGAAGCTTCATTAACCACTACTCCATCCATAACTTTCACATTTACCCCAACGGCTAGCGATACATTAAATGGTGCTACTGTTACTATTTATGTTAATGGCACTGCCAGTTCAACTAGTGGCACTGATTTTAATGCTACTGGTGGTATTCAATTATCGATTGGTAGCATTAACCAAAGTGTTACTGCGAATACGCCATACCAAATAACTATGGCTGATTCCGTAACAGTAGGTGGTAATACATGAGTAATTCAGACCTTAATCAGGAATTAAAGGAATTAGTGAATAATGAGATAACGTTTAGTGTTAGTGGTGATAGTGTAGTGATGTTTATGAATATGGATGCATTGATTAGAGTGGCGTTGATGGCTTTTGAGAGGGCTGGATTAATTTATACGTATGAGATTGACCCAGTCAAGAGATTAATTAAGGTTAAGATACCGTCAGAATCATTGAGGGGATTCATTGATAAGGTAACCACGGATAAGGAGAAGGCATTAATGCTACAGAAAATATTTAGTTTAAGGGATGTGAATAGGGTATAGGGTTAAGCACTGATTTGCGTAAAGTATTTATTAAACTAATTTAATTCTTTAATATGGCTCAATTCATTGGGCTTAGCAATATTTTCGGTGAGCTGATAAGCAAGATACCTGAGTACTTAGAGAGATTCAGCTCATTTGCCCTTAACCTATTCAGGAGAGTAATTAGTAACCCAATTGGGTTCATGGGTGTATTCGTGGCTGTCTTCATAGCGAATTACAGCATTGATTCCCTATTCAACACCATAGTGAATGATTTAGATAATGCAGTTAATTACGTGTCAAGTAGCGTTAGTAATTTCATTTCAACTATAACGTTGCAATCATGTGGTGCTGGTGATATAGCGTGTTATGTGTATAATGCATTCGCCGAGTTCAGTAAATACTTATTGCAGGGTATTTACATTGCATTTGTTTACCCCATTACGTATGTTATTGGTGCTTTCCTACAATTCATTAGTTACGTTATTAAGATGAATATGTACTTAATCCAAAGCACTTTATGTTATGTGGCTAATTCATGGTTCCCACCAATAGCTGGGACGTATGTGGCGTTTAAGGGATTTGAGAGCATTGGGTCATGGCTATTTCAATCAGCACTTAACGCAATTCATGGAGGTAGTTTAGGTAAGGGATTATTAGGAATCATTGCTGGATTAAGTGTTCCAATTCTCTCATTTATCTCCGTTGATGCCTTATCTAAGGGCTTATTAGTGATGGTGGAGAATGTTTTCGGAATTAATTGTGCTAATATTAAGCCACCATCCCTAAACATAACTGTTCAAGTGCCTAGAGTTGGAACCATTAGTCAAAACACTGTTGAATCAACCACATACTCATTAATGTATAAGACTACCCAGAGTACATTGAATGAAAGTATTATTTTAGGTGCATATGGGTTAAGTGGTTCACTCGCCACGTATGACTTATTCATAAGCGGTGAATCCACTAAATACTCATTATCTTACTCGCTTGCCAGTCAATTCCTATATCAATCAAGCATTAATTCATCATACGCATTACAATACGCTAAGACACCATATACTCAGTTAAGTGATTCAGTGAATGGTAGGTATGGATTAACCCCATCCGTTTCCCCACCAATTCAATTAAGCAGTAAGGAATCAACATTATACGGCTTATCATTCAGTGGCGCAATTAAGCTTAATTTAGCAATTAATGAATTAATATCATACTCCCTTGAATCGATTACCCCAATTAACTTATTCAGTAATATAGGTAGTAAGTATAATTTAACAGTTTCAGTTACTGGTCAAACAATGCCACCACAATCAACTGCTGAGAATGTATCATACTCATTAAGTGGTTCAGTCACTACTGTGAGTGGTTCAGGAGTTAGTGCTAGTGGAACTACACTAACATTCACATACACCATGACGCTAGAGGGATACCAGACTGGTAGTAACGCCATTACGTTGCAATATAGTAATGTATCTGATAGTTATCAATCATAAATCGCTTAGTAACGTAATCCTTATAAATAATTACTATGTATGCCTTTATATGCATGTACTCTTTGAGGGTAAGCACTATAAAATAATTGATGCAAGCAGTGGGGAAGTAAGTGAATTAATGAGTCAAGGAATTGTTAAGCAGGAGAATGGGATACTAATGGATAAAGAGGGCAGAATAATAATAATAACCCAAAAAGCAATATATGCCCACTCTCAAGACAACCCTTTCCCTTATCTATTGGGGAAGGCATTTAAAAAAAACTATAAGGTATATATTGAGGGCAGTGTAGCGCGTGCAGATAATATAGTTTACACTAATTACCACGTAATGAAGAAAGCTAGGACACTAATATATGATGGTGAGGAGACTAAGGTTACACCAATTAAGGCTTATGCACCAACATTAATGGGTAAATTAACATTCTCAATACTGAATGCATTCAATAAATTGTTTCACATTAATGTTATTCCAGTTTCTAAGTATGATTTCGCCATTGGTTTACCTAAGAAGCAGATAAGTAATTATAATCCAGATGCTGACTTAATTTATTTTGCTGGGACATGCACTAACTTAATTGAGGAGGGTTGCTTCGGATTCGCATTACCCATACCCACTCATGATAAGTACCCTAACCCTGAATCCATGATTGGTTCAAGCTTCATAATGAATTGCACGGCTCACGGCATAACCACTAACGGCACTATAGTGGATTACGGTAAGGTAGTGGTTAATTACGGTGGGAAACTAGCGCTTTTTGATGATGCTTTCATGCTTAAATTCGTTGGCGCTAATGGTATCCCTGGATGCAGTGGTAGTGCCGTCACTATTAAGCCTGTGAGGATTCATGAGGCTAATTTAGATGCTATTGATTGCCGTGGTAATGGGTATAATACGGTCGTGAATTCAACCATAACCATTAAACCATTAAGGTGATTAATCATGATTAGGAACATATGCATAATCACTACTGTGGCTACATCCGTTACTACTCAGGCTAGATTGTTTCAATCCGCTTTAGCGGATAAGTTACCGCCATTCACTAATGTTGATTTCATTGTGTTGGCGCCTGTTTACCCATCACCGCTAGAGTTTATTAAGAGGCTTAAGTCATGTGACTTAGCCGTCTTCTTCATTGACCCATTTTATCAATTAAACCCATTATCAATCCCACAATACGCATTCCTTAAATTCACAGCAGATGGCGTTCAACTCAATAATGCAATTAATGCATCCATAAGATTAATATGTGAGAGGCATGAGTGTTACGCTAATACCCAATACTCTAAGCATAACCTAGAGGTGAATGGCATTAAAGTAAGGGGTTTAGTGTATGATGGTATTAGGAATATTCCTGTTCCCCCAATTAATCCAACCTCTCAATTCACTATGCTGGGTTTCCTTAATCATGGTGGTAATCCCATGATGGATAGGAAGGGGCAGAATATTGCTACTGCCTTACTGATTAAGTTAATGCAGGTATATGATTTCACGACTATAGTTGGTAGTAATGTGGATTACCTGCATCACGTGGCGTCTAAGTATGTTGAGGTAATTGAGCAGAAAACGGTTAGGAAGAGGATTGGGGATAGCGCTAAGATTGAGGAGATTAGTTACGGCTTCGGTGAGCCAAAGTTTAATTATGATGGTGAATTATTTAGTTATGCATCACCATCATCCCTACTTAATGGATTTATTAAGAAGGGCTCAATTAATTACGTATTGATAGGTGGGTTAAGTGAAATGGATTTAAGGATTCTATACGCCTTAAGTGATTACTTCCTATTCCCATCCCTAACCGAGGGATTTGGGGTTCCACCAATTGAAGCCCTAAACAGTGGTAGATTCGTTATAGCTAACTCGTATCAGACAGCTAAGGAATTACTGCCCACTAATTGCACTAGATTCATTAAGCCTAGCCACACCATTACTTATGATTGGGGTAATCCAATTGCACCCATGAGAATGCAATATATTTACCCTGACATGGGTGATTTCACTGACGCAATTACTCAAGCAATAACGAGTGGGTTCACGTATGATAAGTATCAATGCGTTAAGGAGAGTTTAAAGTATGAGTATAGGAAGAGTTATGAACCCCTAGTTAAGAAGGTAATGGAAGTAATAAAGTAAGAAGGGAATTAGTTTAAGGCATCACTAATAAAGGCATAAACTTTTTGTGGGTCGCCTAATTCAAATTCAAGTTTCTCAAGTAATTCAGGGCATCTACACCTCATGAACTTAACCACATCATTAACACCTCTCCGTATCGGTATCTTATCATTCACTACGCCAACACTATTAAAGAAAATATCTAAGTAAGCGTTATGGTTTATTCGCCATTGGATTAGGCATGACCTAATAATGTCGCTTCCCAACATTACCTCAAGGAACGGAATTAAGTCAATGCTGATGGGTTGCTTTAAGTGAATAAAGACATGCATACCCAACGATTTACTGGGCTTATACTCAATACCATCAATCTCATAACCATATTTCTTGAGTAATTCCTTAACTTTTTCCTCACTATACTTACTCACATTATCAATATCCAACTTAATCACATTAGTGATTTCCTCATAAGGTATCATTTATTAATCACCACTGCTTTTTCAGTTATCACTACTCTCTCAATATCATTGCATTTGGGATTAAAGCAATTATGACAGTATTGCCCGTATAATCTATGTTCCTCATATAGTGGGTTCCCCGTTATCCAATTACCTATCTCCGTTCCATAGTCCAACAATTGAGAGTTAAAGAAATTGGCAATGATATTATCCATTTCAGCATAGTTAAACTTAATCATTTCATTAATTCTACCCTCTAGCTTCCCTCTCAACTCTGTTAAAATATCCTTAACTAACTTATAGTATTCCCCATAATCCCCAGTAGCTCTAGCGTAGGCGTAAGCATTATACACCTCTGCAGGTATTGGCACTAAAGTCTTTAGGATACCAATATGGATATCTCTGCATTTCATTATGTCTATAAGCATGTTTCTCTCACTGTAGGTGCTTTCACAATAGGAGACACTGAAAATACTGCATACCTTAATTGAGTCCAACTTCTTAATGAATCTACCGTGAATGTCTTGCCAAAAGATTTCATATGACCTAGTCATGGGGGAAATAAAGATTAGTATCCTAAGCCCTAATTGATTATCCAGTATCCTTAGACTGCGTTCCCTGAGTTCTACGCTCATACACTCACCTCTCTACCCGTAACTTCAGCTCTCCGTAAGTTCCAGTAATTAATGCATTCCTCATCCCCATGACACTCTTTTTTAGCTTGAGTAAAGGTTAATAACAATAATTCACTGGCGCCATCATATGTTCCATAAATGCCTCTATCAATTTGCTTATGTATTGCATCCTGAATAGTGTCATAGTATTTTGTGCTATTCATTCTCACCATCATAATCACCTAATATTTTGTCAAGGAATTCAATGCATTCCTTAGGCATTTTATCAGCATGCTTATTTAGTGCTGAGTAAATGCTTAAGGCATTCTTAATGTCCTCCGCCTTAGCGCCTGTCCTCTTAATTTCATTCCGCACTTCCTTAACTGCCTCAATCTCAGTTGGGCTAGTCAGGCTAAGCCTACCTGTTAAGCATTCAGTTAACTGCTCTGGGCTATTAGCCTTATTTACGCAATACATTACCTTACTGGCGCTGAAGCATTCCTTTTCCACGAATTCAATGAACTTAGCATAATCCGCATTATTGAATTGTGGATAAATATCGCTATAAAACTTATTCATAGTAGCTAACCAATTCTTTATTGTCTTTACTTTTTTCATGAGTGATTTCGCTATATCGCTAATGTCTATACCCCTTTCATTAACTAGCATGTATATGCCATTCAATAACTCAAATCCACAGGGTCTAAAGTGAATATTGTTTATTGCGAAGGTGCTGGCTAAGCCCAACTCACTAATCTTTCCACAAGCTAATACGGGTATTGGGCTAATATTATTCTCAATTGCACAGAATATTCTTTTCAATCCATCAATTAATTCATAACTGTTTTTATTAAGTATATGAACAATAATGGGGCTTAGTATTCCCTGTTTATTTATGGCGTCACATAAGTAATTAACCTTAAAATTACTGCGATTAGTTGGGTAAGTATCTAAGTTATCAATCCTATTAACTAATTCCTTAGTGTCTAAAAATAAAAAACGGCAATCCCCTAATCCATCGGGAATTGCCGTTTTATTTTTAATTTCCTTTGCATTCATCTTACTCCCTTAATTGCCCTTAAACTTGCCCTTTAACGCCTTTATTTTAGGGTTCACTTCCTCTTCCTGCTCCTCTTCCTCTTCCTCTTCAGGGCTCTCATTTAGTTCATTCACATCGGTCTTTATTATGCTTATCGGCACATGCCTAAGGTTATAATTCACCTTACGCTTTAGCTTAGCGGTGGTGGGCATCCTCTTAAACTTAAACGTCATTCCCTTAACATCATCTAAATACATTATTCCCATTTTCTTTAATTGCTCGCCCACAAAGCCTAGGTATATGCGGGTATAGCTTACCACCACCAATTTATCATTATAGTTTATGTATAGCTTTACTTTGTTTATTCCATTCTCATCCCTCTCAATCCTATAATTCTCAACGGTTCCAACGAATTCATCGGGCACGTCAGTTATGCTTAATACCTCATGCGATGAGAATCCTAGGCTATCCACTGATATCTTATTGTCATTACTCACTTATACTCACCTCTGCCTCTCTTACCCTTATCAGTTTGAACGTTAATATCCATGTGTCATTGCCTGCATTGCTTAGCCTCAGGGGTATTATGTAATCCCCTGCTTTCGCTATGGGGGCTAGATACTTATAGCTCCCCCACATGCTTTCATTTAAACGGATTGCTTTCGCCTCTATTTGTGTTTCCTCCGTATTTGTATTTTGCCGTTCCTCTGTGTTCGTATTTTGCCCATTCATATGGGTCGAGAATACTATGCACTCACGGGTTTATAAATTTTGCGCCTCTAATCATTTTTAAATATGAAACTGAATTAATATTTGGAAAAAGGAAAAAATAGAATTATTTAAGAATGGAATTAATTATTTATTGCTCTGCCGTATCCATTGCGTTGTATATGGCGTCATTTATTCCTTTCTTAACTCCGTTAAGTATTGCTATGGCTACATTAACTGTGTCTATTTGTTCCTTTATTCTATCTAATATTGCCTTATCGCCTAGTATTAATTGAAATATTAAGTAGGCTTCCCATAATGCCATGGTTCTATTTCTTAAATCAATCCTGTGCTTTATTTCATTGGTGGCGTTTTTAAGCTTAAATATCATGCCACCATCATTTATGTCTACTGCGACTATTTTTATGGCGTCACTTCCAAATACTTCCTGCGCAATGAGTGGATTTAAGTCAAGTGGTGTATCCAACCATAAACTTATATTCATGATTCCATCCACCGTAAATGGATTAGGCACCTCCTCACTTATTAATTTCCTTAGACTCTGAACCTTTTTATTGTATTCCTTAAACAGTAATTCCAACGTTCCCTGTTTAGGTTCCTTATTTTTTCCCATACAAATTACCCTATGCACTCACGGGTTTATAAGTTTTTCCATAATCTTAATTTTACAAAATTAAGAGAAAAAGAAAAAAACATAGGTGTTTTTTATTGGGGAAAAAAAGTTTTTTTCACTGTATTGCCTTTACCAAATAAACATCCAAATCATCAGCCGTGACCTGCATTTCCACTACATTCCTTAACGGCTTATTCAGTGTTACTATTATTATGGTATCGCCTTCCCTATAGGTATATAGGGCTTTATTTGGGTTTAATCCAACTGCTTTTGCCGTGGATTCATGACTAATGAAACTAATAACGTTATTATTGTTGATTACGGTTTTTAGTAAGTCATAAATGTCTTTTAATGCACCGCAATGCATTACCCTTAATACTGCATTCTTCCCCATGAATGCGTTAATTGGAAAGGCGTTTAGGAATATTACTTGATTCTTAAACGCTACTTCCTTCCCAGTGACTGGGAAAGAACGCCATTCCCATGTCACTGAGTCATACCACACCATTGTTAATTTATGTAGTTCATTCAGGCATTCAGTTTTTGGGTTTTTTTCCGTATTTTCCTGACCCTTTTCTTGACTCATGTGGGTCAAAAATAGTATATGCTTACGGGTTTTTAAGTTTTGCGCCTTTAATCAATTTTAAAAAAAGAAATATGGGCTTAATGGGGAAAGGAAAAATGGGTTTATTTTAGGTAATGGTGTTAATTGTTTCTATGCATTATTGCCCTATTTGGCTTACGAATTCCCTATTTTCTTTTACGGCTTCCCTGAATACTGTGTTATAGTAGTCTGGGTATCTTTCATAAAATGTTCTTTCTGGATTACCTAATATTTCCCATAAGTAATTCCTTATTTCTTCATCGCTCCATGATAATACTTTATCTAAGCATTTCAATCTCTCATCTACATTGCCGTTCATGCACATTTCTAATCCATATGCCCTTATTTCCCCTCTTGTCATTTCTTTTATTTGATTTGCGGGTATTACCCTTATCCTATTGTTTTTGCCCATTTGGGTCAAAAAACTATACTACTCACGGGTTTTTAAGTTTTGCGCCTTTTTAGGATTTAAAATAAATAAGGAAAATGAAAGTAATACGGATAAAGGTGAATTGGAAAAAGAATAATTGTTTTTAGTGCTCATGGTTTTTAGTTATGGGTTTATCCATGTGTTTCTATTCCATTGCTCTGCAGTAAATTGCGTATATAACTCCGTGCAGTTTCCATAGAATCCTGAATAGCGTTTAGGTTATTTATAAACACATTTAAATCATTTGAATCCATTCTATCCATAACGTATAGTAGCAGAAATAAATCCTTAATTCTTATCATTGTATCATTCAGGTTAATTGTATAAGCTTTAACTGTGTTATCTACATAACTATACCATAATTCTATGTCGTCACAGCGCACATGTATTTCTCTAATTTCCACTATGTCGCCAAATATTATTTTACTTATGTTATATGGTAACACAATAAACCTGTTTAAATTAATCTCAAATTTAACGATATTGTTATTGCACTTTATGAAAAATGGATTATCGGTAAACTCATCTAAATAATCCTTGAGTGAATTAACCATTTCCGCTACATGCACTATTTTAGCTAGGTTATTCCTAGCGGTTTTTTCCGTATCCTGATTTTCCTTTTTTGTTTTTCTCATTTTCCCCGACATAGCAATTAGTATAGGATTCATAGGTTTATATACTTTTCGTTTTTTTCGATTCTAGGGAATTAAGAAATACAGGCATTATTTATGGGAAAAAATTGATTGGTTTTAATTCTGTTTTTAGTCTTTGTCTTTACCATCCCCTTATGTAATTATCCTCATCCCTCAAGGCAGTCCTAAACATTGCATTATATAGCTGAGTATTCCGTAAGTAATACTTTTGTTCTGAATCAGGTAAGGCATTAAGTAAATACTCAGCTATTTTAGTATCATCCCATAGTAATGCGTCATTTATGCATTTTAGTCTTTCCTCTACATTACCGCCTAAGCATAGTTCTATTGCTAATTCCCTAACCTCGTCTAATAATATTTTTTCCATTTTTATGTCTTCCATTGTGTTTTTTGCCATATGTTTTATGGTGTTTTTGCCCATGTGGGTCGAGAATACTATACACTCACGGGTTTTTAAATTTTTCTTTTATTTTAAATTTAAAAAATCATGATATATGCATTTAGTAATTGAATGTCCCGAGTTCGGGAAATTCAATTCCCAACCAGTATAGTTATAGTGATAGTGATAGTGATAAGCCATAAACTTAGGGATTGAAAATCCCGAATTCGGGAAATTCAATTCCACAAAAATAAATGTAAAAATAAGAAATACGAGCATAAGGAAAAAGAAATAGAAAAAAATGATTTTAACACCCATGGTTAAAAACCATGGGCTTATTTTTCAATTTTTGCACCACTGTCCTTTAAAATGCTTAGAATATAATCCTTTTCATTATTTAGTTCTGCAATGATATCACTAAGCACATTAGTAATTGAAAACAAATCGTCGTCGCTTATCTTTCTAAATACCATTAGAAACAGAACATAATCTTTTACCGTTAAACGATTAGCACCAAAGTCAATGTAATACCTATATCCACTTCCGTTATTTGTGTCATAATCGAAATAAACATTATTTCCCTTTATTTCTATCCCTGTTATACGCACGTCGTCTTCGAAAATAACCATTGCTAAATAATGCGGTATTTCTATTTTTTGTTTAAATTTCACTGAGAAATTTATTATATTATCCATTGCTTTTATCTTATGTGGATTATCCAATAGTCTATGTAGAATATCAAAAAGTTCACCTAATTTATCCGTCGCTATTTTCATTTTATCCATTACTATTTCACCGTATAAACTACTATATTCATTTTGTTTTTCCGTATTCTGATTTTCACGTTTCTCCGTGGTTTTTGTTTTTTCGGACATAGCGAAAAGTATAACACTCACAGATTTATATATTTTTCGCTTCAGTTAAAATATAAAACACTAAACCAAAAAAAACCTAACACTCTACAGGTTTTTAAGTTTTTTGTTTTCTCTGTTTTTTTCTTTTATTTTTAGTTTTTCTTACTTTTTTT
>Ga0081474_113729_pt1 | contig 21414 bp, 19 predicted proteins | sample OneHunmetagenome_2_FD_70978 | JGI IMG/M metagenome (GOLD analysis project Ga0081474, IMG submission 70978) | Ferrous microbial mat communities from One Hundred Spring Plain, Yellowstone National Park, USA v2 (version 2) | ecosystem: Environmental > Aquatic > Non-marine Saline and Alkaline >... | reverse complement strand
CATTTAACATTGCACAAGATAAAGGCAACAAATTTACAGTAAACATGTGGTCTTATCGTAAATTAATGATGGCAATTGAACTTAAAGCGCAAGAATATAGCATTAAAGTATATGAAGTTATAGAATATAATACGTCCAGATACTGTGCTTATCATAATGTAGAAGTTAAAAGAAGACCAAGGGGAGTAGTAAGTTGTCCATTAAAACATAAACTTCATTCTGATTTAAATGGAGCTTTAAACATATTAAAGAAAGCAACAGGTAAAGTATTATCATCAATAAAGAAACCCCTATCTTTTATTGTAGATCATAACAGAGTAGCACCCGTAAAAGGGGTGTAACCCTTGAGACCTCAGGAAACTCGCCCTTCAGGGCGGGGAGGAGGTCAGAGTTTTGCAAAGAATTCATTATTAATATTTGTTCTACATAGTTTAGATTATTTATATTCGATCGGTGAAACTTTAAAATCTCTGCTTGTTACATACACTGTGGGCGGTGAATGGGCATGAAGAAAGAAAGTAACAATATCAAAGAAGAGATTAGCGAAGAAGATAAATGGTACATGGAATGGTATATGATACTAAAGGATACACCATTCCATGGAGCACCGGGGGGTTAGTTAAAAAATAAGCCTTAAAAAAAGTTTTAAATTATAGTTCAATTATTACTTGGTATTCCTTTTTAAAATATTAAAATTAAAAAGATTACTAATGAATATTATATTTTGATTAATTTACAACTGAAAGCCTCGCCCTTTAGAGCGGGAAGTAGGCCAGATTATTTTATCTTAAAGATATTGTAACTTTTTAAATAAAAAATTTGCTATAATATGCAAACTATAATATTTTATTTAGATAAAAAATTATTTATTTTCTTTATGTATTTTTCTTAAAACATATTGTAATATACCACCATTTTTATAATATTCTATTTCTATGGGTGTATCTAGTCTAACTTTTGCTTTAAATTCTACAATCTTTCCATTTTCTTTCTTTGCCTTAACAGTTATTACTTTCTTTGGAGCTAAACCTTCTTCTATTCCTAATATATCATATATTTCGCTTCCGTCTAATCCTAACTCATCAGGTCCTTCATTAGGCATAAATTCTAACGGCAATATACCCATACCAACTAGATTACTTCTATGAATTCTTTCATAAGATTTTGCTATAACAGCCTTAACTCCCAATAAATATGGTCCTTTTGCTGCCCAATCTCTACTACTTCCCATACCATATTGATTTCTTCCTATAACTATAACCGGTATCTTTTCTTGTTTATATTTAACCGAAGCATCAAATATATGCATTACTTCTTTTGTAGGCCAATAAATTGTGTACCCTCCTTCTCTGTCTTTTACTAGTAAATTCTTAAACTTGGGATTGTCAAATGTACATCTCATCATGACTTCATGGTTACCTCTTCTACTTCCGCATGAATTTAATTCATTGGGCTTAACGCCTAATGACAATAAATACTGGCCAGCTTTTGAATTGGGATTAATATTACCTGCTGGACTTATATGATCCGTAGTAGTTCTATCTGGTGCATAAACTAATACTCTTGCACCTTTAATATCATTCAATTCCTCTACATTTTCTTTTAATCCTTCAAAGAATGGCGGCTTCTTTATATAGGTGCTATTTTCATCCCATTCATATGTTTCACTTTCTTTAACTTCAAGTTTGTTCCATGAATCTGTTCCTTCAAATACATCACTATACTTTTCTTGATATACTTTAGGATCAAGCGCTACCTCCATAGCGTTTCTTATTTCATCGCTATTAGGCCATATATCCTTTAAATACACAGCTTCACCATTGGGATCATATCCTACTGGTTCTTTATTAAAGTCTATATCAATTCTTCCAGCCAAAGCGTAAGCAACTACTAAAGGAGGGCTTGCTAGAAAAGCCCCACTCGCCAATGGATGTACTCTACCAGAAAAGTTTCTGTTACCGCTTAAGACTGCTGCTGCATATAATCCTTCTTTCCTTAATGCATCTTCAATCTCTTTTCTTAATGGGCCTGTATTCCCAATACATACAGTACAACCATAACCTGTTATATGGAATCCCAAAGCCTCTAAGTAAGGCAATAAGTTTAATTTTGTTAAATATTCAGTAACTACTCTACTTCCAGGAGCATTACTAGTTTTTACCCATGGCTTAACTTTAAGCCCTCTTTCAACTGCCTTTTTAGCAACTAGCCCAGCAGCAATCATAACACTAGGATTGCTTGTATTTGTACAGCTAGTTATTGCAGCTATTATTAGACTACCGTCTCTTAATTCAACTACATCGTTTCCTAACTTTAACGTTATACTCTTTGGTTCTCTTTTCTTTTCACTCAAATATTTACTTATTAAGTTATTCAAAACATCTTTTGCTTCCTTTAATGGAATCCTATCTTCAGGGTTTGCAGGACCAGCAATTGATGGCTCAACTTCACCCAAATCTATAACAACTACATCGCTATATTTTGGTTCACTGTTTGGATCATACCATAAACCCAATAACTTAGCTGCCTCTGCAACAAATTCAACATGCTTAGGATCTCTACCTGAACCTAGCAAGTATTGAATGGTCGCATCATCGATAGGGAAGTATCCCATAGTTGCACCGTATTCGGGAGCCATGTTAGCTAAAGTTGCTCTATCAGGCACGCTTAGTTTTTTAATTCCTTCTCCATAAAACTCTACAAATTTTCCAACAACTCCCTTCTTTCTTAGCTTTTCCGTTATATATAAAACCAAATCTGTTGTAGTAACGCCTTGTTTTAATTCCCCTATTAATTTTACCCCAACTACCTCAGGTATAAGCATATAGTATGGCTGACCTAAAATTACTGCTTCTGCCTCAATGCCTCCTACGCCCCAACCCAATACGCCCAATCCATTAATCATAGTTGTATGGCTGTCTGTTCCTAAAACGCTATCAGGATATGCTGTAAGTCCTCTTTTTGTTTCACCAATCCAAACTACCTTAGCTAAATATTCTAAATTAACTTGATGTATTATACCTTTTCCTGGAGGAACAACCCTGAAATTCTTAAATGACTTTTGGGCCCACTTTAAAAGTTTATATCTTTCTGAGTTCCTTTCAAACTCTTTTTCCATATTCTTTTGCAAAGCCATTGAAGTTCCATAATAATCAACTTGCACGCTATGGTCAATAATTAAATCAACTGGAATTTGTGGATTAACCAGCTTAGGATCATTTCCTAGATCTTTAAATGCATCCCTCATAGTTGCTAAGTCAACAACAGCCGGTACCCCTGTAAAGTCTTGCATAACAACTCTTGTAGGATGCAAAGGAATTTCTTCTTTACCCGCATTTTTACTCCAATCCAATATATTCTTCACATCTTCATCTCTTACAACAAAACCATCATAATTTCTTATTATGTTTTCTACCAAAATTCTCATAGAATATGGTATTTCTTTTAGTTTACCCAAGCCAAGCTCATCTATTTTATTTAAGTTGACTATAGAAGCCTTTCCCAAATATGTATCAATACTNTCAAATAATTTGTCGATAGTTTTCTTCATTGCCATTTCTGGCACCCAAGATAGAATGTTAAAATTGAGTTATTAAAGCGTAATTTATTAATTTTATATAACTTTTATAACATAGGTGTTTAATTTAAATTTCTGAGAATACTTATTATATATGGTGAAAAAATGAGTTCAGTTACAGAACTTCTATGGACAGAAAAATATAGACCAAGATCTTTAAAGGATATAATAAATCAACAGGATATAACAGCTAGACTTATGAAATTCGTTAACGAAAAAAACATGCCACACTTACTATTTGCTGGGCCTCCTGGAACTGGTAAAACTACGGCTGCTCATGCATTAGCACACGACTTATACGGAGATGTATATCAACAATTTATGTTAGAATTGAATGCAAGCGATGAAAGAGGCATAGATACTATAAGAGAAAAAGTAAAGGAATTTGCTAGAAGTAAAACACCATCAGATATTCCATTTAAAATTATATTATTGGATGAAGCCGATAATATGACAAGCGATGCTCAACAGGCTCTAAGAAGACTCATGGAATTATATAGCGCGTCAACCAGGTTTATTTTGGCTGCAAATTATCCTTCTAAAATAATTGATGCAATACAAAGCAGGTGCGCTTTCTTCAGATTCACAGCTTTGAAGAAAGAAGATATAGTAAATCGCCTTAAGTATATAGCCGATAAGGAGAAAATTGACTATGAAGAAGATGCCTTGGATGTAATATATGAAATATCGGAGGGAGACATGAGAAAAGCTATTAATATTTTACAAGCATCAGCTTATTTAGGTAAGGTGTCTTCAGATCTTGTGTTTAAAGTAGTCGGTATGGCAAGGCCGAAAGATGTTAGAGATATGATAGAAACATCTTTAAAAGGTAATTTCATTGAGGCAAGAGAACTACTGAGGAAAGTTATGATAGAATATGGTTTGAGCGGCGAAGATGTGGTAAGGCAAATACATAGAGAAATAATGGGAACAGACTTAAAAATAAGCGAAGAATTAAGAGTTTTAATAGCCGATTACCTTGGAGAAATTCATTTTAGAATCGCAGAGGGTAGCGATGAAGATATACAACTTAGCGCGTTTTTGGCATGGCTTTCTATGATGGGCAAGAAGTTGGGTGCCTAAATTTGTCCTTTGAAATAAAAATGCCATGGATAATTAAATACAGACCTAAAAAAGTTGACGATATAGTAAATCAAGAAGAAGCTAAAAGCCAAATCTTAACCTGGTTGCATTCTTGGCTTGAAGGAAGAAGACCTGAAAAAAAGGCCTTACTATTATATGGCCCTCCTGGTGTTGGAAAGACGAGCCTTGTTGAAGCAATTGTTAGAGAATATGATTTAGAGTTGCTGGAATTAAATGCCAGCGATTACAGAAGAAAAGAGGACATTAGAAAAAGAGTTGCTATAGCCTCCCAAAAAAGGCCCTTGTTTAAAAAAATGACATTAATTTTAATGGACGAGGTTGATGGTTTAAGCCCGAGAGGTGATATAGGGGGAATCGATGAATTAATTAAAATAATTCCAAATACAATAAACCCAATCATATTAACTGCTAATGACCCTTGGAAGGATCAACTAAGACCTTTAAGAGAAATAGTCTCTATGGTTGAATTTAAAAATTTAACCTTAAATCAGGTAATATCAGTCCTTCAAAACATTTGTAATAAAGAAAAACTAGAGTGTGAAAGAGAGGCCTTAAAATATATTGCAGAGAAAAGTATGGGCGATTTAAGAGGAGCCATAAATGATTTAGAGTCAGTAGCTGAAGGTTATGGTAAAGTAACATATAATATTGTATCGCTTGTTATTAAAGGTAGGGATAAAAGTATCGATTTATGGAGAACACTTAATGGAGTTTTTTATGCAAAAGAGGCGTGGCAAGCTAAAAGAGCAGTTACAAATTCCGAAGAAGATTATGAAACTTTAATAGCATGGTTTAATGATAATGTTCCATTGAAATATGGTGATTATGAAGATTTATTTAGGGCTTTAGACTCTTTATCTAGAGCATCATTATTTTTAAGAAGAGCAAAATCTGGAAATTGGGATATGCTTCCATATGTTTTTGACTTAATAGGTCCTGGAATTACTTTCTCAAGAAAAAATGGGGAATTGCTTAAAAATAGATTTTCTTATCCTGAAAGGATTAAAGTTATGGCACAGCTAAAAGGTTTAAGAGAAAGCAGAGATAGAATAGCTACTCTATTGGCTAAAAGGTTACATACTTCTCAGAGGTTTGTTAAGTCTGATTTAATGCAATATATAATAGTTATGTTAAGATATGGGAATATAGAGAAAGCTGCTATGTTATCAAGAGCTTATGGATTTAATGAGGATGATTTAAAATACTTAACAGGCAATAGATTTAAAGACATAGAAAAAGAAATTGAAATATTAAAAGAAGGAAGAAGTGGAGAGGAAAAAGAAATAAGTAAGATGAAAGGTGGAGAGGAAAAAGAGAAAAAACAAGTTTCTCTAGATACATTTGGAGTAAAGTCTGAAAATAAGGAAATATCAAAGAAAAAGTATAGAAAAAGCAAAAGCAAATAATTTTAATGTGCAAATATTAATCCTATTACTGGTATTAAGAATACAACAATCAATATTATAGCAAATATTACCAATAAGGTTTTCTTTTTTGACTTGTTTCTATGCATTGTCAACTCCCTGTTATTCTATATAGTTTGTATATTTAAGGTTTATACTAGCTGCAGAAGTTTTCATTATGTATGAATTGTGAACTATCTACCTCAAGGAAGAAAGTTTACTACCTTAATCCTAAAAAGTTAAAAACTATTATTAATTTTTTAATTAAAATTAAAAATATGCTAAATCCTGTGATAATATTATAAAGTTTACAGCGTAATATTATTAATTAACATTGAAAAAGAAATTGGTCTAAATAATATCTTAAATTAAAACATGCGGCGGCCGGGATTTGAACCCGGGACCTCTGGCTTGGGGGGCCAGCGTCCTAATCCAGGCTAGACTACCGCCGCCCATATTAATACAAAATAATAGGGACTTATAAATTACATTAATTTCATAATTAATTTCATTGTGATAAATATTAAGTAATTCTTTTAAGTTAATTTATAAGCAAAAATATGAGAAATTGCAAGGCTTAGGAATTCAACTCTTTAGCATTATTAATTTAATTGCTAATTATTTTAGTATAATTACTTTGCTTCCTTTATAATAATGAAAATGAAAGTAAATAACCTTGCATTACTTAACGGGTTCCTGGTGGAGGATGTGAAATTAAACTGCCCAGGGTTTGAATTCCTAGATCATACAAGTGATGTATTAATAAAAGCATTAGGTAATTCAATTAACGAAGCTTTTGAACAGGCCGCATTAGGAGTTTATGAAATAATAACAGACACAAGTAAAGTTAAACCTATAAACAATGTAAAAATAGATATAGAAGGGTTAGACCTATACAATTTACTATATAAATGGATAGAATCTTTACTATACTATACTGATTCTGAGGGATTGGTATTTAGCAAATTCGATGTTAAAGTTGATTTACAAAATAACAAACTTAATGCAATTGCTTACGGAGATAAGTTTGACGCTAATATTCATGAACACAGAACTATAGTTAAAGCTATGACTTACTCACAGATGGAAATTAGACAGGAAGGGAATTGTTGGGTTTTATTTTTTGTTGTTGATATATAAAAACGTTTAATATTAACTTTTTCTAAATCTTTGTTTTATTTCTTGTGTATTTTCTCCTAACATAGGAACAGATATATTAGAAATCGGTTCTTTTCCATTTATAGTTGCTGGCTCTTTTAATTGTTTAATTTTCCCAAAACTTTGATTTAGTTCAAACAGAACATAATTAGCATATGGATCATCAAAGACTTCATCAATATCATATACAGGTGATGATGGTATTTTAGCCTTTTCAAATAGGGATATCCAATAGTCTCTAGTATTTTTACTAAAGACTTCTTGCAAAATAGATATTAATTGATCTCTGTTTTTAACTCTATCCTCATTAGATTTAAACCTTTGGTCATTAATTAATGAATTAAGCCCTGTTACTTCACATAATTTCTCCCATTGTCTATCATTAGCTACTGCAACAATAAACCATTTATTATGAGAATCTTTAAATGCCTGATAAGGCACAATGCTAGGATGAGCCGAACCAAGCCTTTTTGGTTTTTCTTTGGCTATCAAATACATCGAAGGTATAAATGACATTGAAAACAATCCACTATCATATAAGTATACCTCTGTATAAAAAGGTCTTATACTTGAATATAAGCCTGATATAGCATATAATGCTGCAAAAAGGCCCGTTATGACATCAAAAACTGCAAAAGGAACTTTTATTGGAGGATCACCTTCGATACCAGTTGTAAGCATAAGACCGCTCATAGCTTGTACTATTAAGTCATAAGCAGGTTTATCATTATATTGGCTGTTTGGCCTAAAACCCTTTATGCTTATATATATCAAATTTTTATTTATTTTAAACAATGTATCTGGATCTACACCTAGTTTCTCTCTAACCCCTGGCCTATAATTTTCTACAAAAACATTACTTTCTTTGACTAAATTATAAAGAAAATCTCTATCCTCATTGTTTTTTAAATCTAAAATTACACTCTTTTTTCCTCTATTAAACGAAGCAAAGTACGAACTAAGTCCATTTACTATTGGAGCAAATTTTCTAGCCTCATCACCTTCTGGAGGTTCGATTTTGATCACTTCAGCACCTAAATCAGCCATAATCAGTGTTGCGAAAGGACCGGATGCAGTATGAGATAAATCAAGCACTCTTACACCTTTTAAAGGTAAATAATTGTTATCCATGAATATTAACCACCCATTAATAAATAGCTAAGAGATATTTATATACCTTTATAAACTTTAAATTTATAATTAATAGTCTCGCTCTTTAGGGCGGGGAGGAGGTCAGAATAGTAATATCCAAAGTAAGTGAGCCATCCTGGAATACCTCCTAAATTTTCATAAACTATATCAAAATCTTTAAAATTAATGTCCAATTCACTAAAGCCTAATTTTAGAAATTGTTCGCTTTTTTCTTTATTAAAAGGATATAACTCGATTTCGTTCATCGCTCTTCCATATAGAGGAGATTTAGGGTTATCCTTGCCTAGGTATCTATATAATAAACCCATTTTTGAACCGCTTAATATTATTTTAATTCTCTTCAAATTATCAAAAGAATAGGCAAACGTTGGCAATAAATTTGCTCCTCTTAGATTAAGTAATTCTTGTGCTTCATCAATAGTTAATACAGCCTTATTTTCTGTCCAATCATTTAGAGACTCTAGTAAAGAAGAAATGTTAACTTTTTCATTATCTCCCCATTTTAGTCTAATCTCATTTCCTATAATTGTTATCCCTTCTATTCTTTTAAGGAAATCAATTATATTTGGAAATCTTTTAATCAATCTATTTATTTCCTTTTGTAATTCTATAACTAAATCCTTATAAGATATATACCCTTTTTCTTTAACTTTTCTTAAATATAGATATATGGAAGATTTAGCTCATTTAATGCTATATGAATTAATGAAGATTTACCTGTACTTCTAAGTCCTAGAACTAAGGTTATAGGTGAGGATAGAGATTTGATCTTTTCTATTTCCTCCTCTCCGTCAAAAAAATCCTTTCTTGATTCTTTAGGTACTGGATCAAAAATCAACTTCGACCCCTAGAAGTTAATAAATATTCTGTATTTTATAATAAAAACAATTATAATAAAAAATTTAAAAAGTTATTATTAGAAACGTTGTCTAATAAATATAAACCGCCTTAAGGAAATCCATAGATAAAAGAGAGACAACAAACCTTTGACTTTCAAGGCGGAATAAAGGTTTAAACTTTACTTCTTAAAAAAGCTAGCTACCAGCGGGATATACATCAAAGAAAATATGACAAAGTGAACGGCAAGCCTTGCCCCTTCTAGGGACGGGGTAAAAACTTTAAATTTTAGTTTTTATAATTATTGTATAATAAAACATGTTCCTGTAAGGAAGTGCCTTACGGCTCCACATATCCCCGAGTCCCTTGGATTTGGGAGGAGAAGGCTCTGCGTGGTAAGGGATAAGGATAATTGGTTGAAGGCTCCCCAGCCAGTGGTCTGCAGCTAGACGAGCAGAGCGGGGCGAGTGATTTCGCCCGCTAGCTATGAAATGATGAAAATGAAGGCAGTAAATCACAAACCTATGATTCACCTTGAGGGAACCCTCACCTTTCAGAGCGGGGAGAAGGCTAGGTAAACTTCTACCCAACTAACATTGCTTTTGAGGGGATAATACCTTCTGGTCAACTTTAATAAGATGATTAGTAATAGTCGAACTTACTCCCACAACACCAGATGGTATAATAGAGTAGCTATAGAAGGATTGTAATCCTCAAGACATCAAGAAACCCTTTTATGTGAGGCGAAGGTCAGCAGCACTCTCTATTGTCTTTCGTATTCATAATTAAAAAGGTTCCTTACCATAAACCTTATTTAATTTATTATTGTATTTCAATTATTTTCATTAAATTTTAAATCTACCTTGAAAGATACGGGTTCTGACATCCTCCCCGTCCTGAAGGGCGAGTTTTGCCGTTCATTTTATCAATATAGTTAATGCCTTAAACAATATATTGCCCCTTACTTTTCTTCATCTTCTTTAAATTTTTATATTTATAAATAAATTATTATGCTTTCAGCTTTTGAAAAAGACTATAATCTAACATGGGGCCGCGGGGATTTGAACCCCGGACCACGAGGGCCCAAGCCTCGCATCCTACCAAGCTAGACGACGGCCCCCCTCTTAAATAGGCACTTAGAAATGCAGTAATAAGTTTTATGGATATAACTCGGTTTATTAATTAAAGTAGTTTTGTTTCTAAATTATTTTAAAAAACGCCGGGGGTGGGATTTGAACCCACGCGTCCTTTTGGGACAACGGGTCTCGAGCCCGCCGCCTTGGACCGCTCGGCCACCCCGGCCCCTATTTTAATATGTAAACTGGATTTTAATATAAACTACTCCACCCATATAAGCTGAGCTTTAGGATTTTCAACTCCTTCACAGAAAAGATTCGTCCTTCTTCAATTTGTTTACATACCCTGACCTATATCTCTTGTTAAGGCATAAGCTATGTTTATAGCCTTATTTATTTAGGGAACATAACAAAGCATTTTGTGTTTGAAAAGTATTTATAATTAATCCACTCCCTTATGACTGGGTTTTTATGTATAAAGATGAACCTGTTTTCCTTAAAATTTTATAAAAATGTTTATTACGCTATAAAATGCCTTAAAAAGTGTAAATATGAAGGATGAAGAGATTGAAAGTTGCTGTAATAGGTGCTGGATTTGCAGGCCTAATATTTTCTAATTATTTATTGAAAGCAAATATAGATGTCGACCTATATGAAGAGCATAGTAAAGTGGGAATACCAGAGCATTGCACAGGCATAGTTTCTAGTTTAACCTCAAAATTAATTGGCGAAGCATCTAAAAATAATATAATAAAAAAGTATACTAAGCTAAAAATTATGGCCTTTAACGACTCTGTAGAAGTATTTACAAAAGATGATGTAATAAAACTTGATAGAGTCAAATTAGAAAACGATTTGCTAAACCAATTTATTAACAATGGTGGTAAAGCTTTTTTAAAAAGTAAAGTAAAAGAGATAAATAACAATAAAATACTAAACAAAAGCTATGATGCTATAATAATATCCGATGGTGTAAATGGGTTTCTACACAAAAAATATGGACTTGGATTTTCGGGTAGAACTGTTTATGGAATTAACCAAGAGTTTTGTTTTTACGATAATGAAAATTCTTTTGAAGTTAAGTTTGATAATAAAACGTCAAACAACTTCTTCTCATGGTATGTACCATTAAAAGATAAAGTAATTATAGGAACTGGGGCAGAAAATCCTGAAATGCTTATGAATGCGCAAAAGCATGCCATTAAATACTTTAACCTCAAATCAAATCCTTGCCATACATATGGAGGTCTAATAATCTCTGGAATTAAAAAAGCTAATATTAGAAATGGAAAAATAATTGCTATAGGAGATAGTATAGGTTTGACTAAACCCTTAACTGGAGGCGGCTTATTTCCCAATTCCCTGGCTGCATATCTTTCTTATAACCTAATTAAAAAAGAATACAATTTAATTGAATCAATAGAGTCTTCTATAAACTTCACTTTAAATATACTTAAAAAAACAAACAACCTATCTATAATACTTCATAAGAATCCTATGATTGTTAAAGAAATTATAGAAATCTCAAAGAAATCAAATCTTATAGAATCTATGAACAGAAAAATAGATTATGATTTCCATAATAATTTGATTGAGAACTCTTTAAAAGATAAAAACACATATAAATTTTTATTAATGTTTACATCATATTATCCCATATCTTTATTTAAACTAGGAATTGGTTTATTGAGAGATTTAGTATAGTTCTTTTTTAATTAAATTAAGGATATCATTATAAGCATCGTTTAATTTTTCTGATGTAACCTCTACTCCTATTACATTATTATTCAGCTGCGATTTCCCACCTACTTGATAACCTAAAGATTTTAATTTAATTGATATCTTAGTAAAATCTAGATCATTCCTCTTAGTCCTAATATAAATTGAAGCGTCATTGGTACTATGAGCTAAATAACCAATCATAACTACCCTATTAGGATACTTGGAAGCAAGAGCGCGCGAGATTTTGCTTATTAATCTTCCATTCCCATCTATTAATGTTGCGTAAAAATCCTTTGATATTTTTTCCAATTTATTATTTGCTATTTCAATCAGATTATTAAGTTCATTTTCTGCTTCTTCCCTTAGCATTGTTAAAATTGGATTGCTCATTAACGCTACACAAGGATCTATACCACCATAAGCTAAAGATGTGGGCAAATTTTTTATTATATCTATTTTTCCTAAAGCCTCAGCTCCCCAAATTTGCATTGCACAATTTTTTGGTATATCATAATCACTTTCTGGGTCTAAGCCGATCTCTTCCATGTATTTCTTGTATATCCTATTGTTTTTTGCTTCCCTATCTAAATCTCCAACAATGCTCGTTGAAATAAGTAATGGATCGTAGTTTCCTGTTAAAAGAGCTATCACATGAGCTGCACTAGGCCACAAACCTTCTGGATCTCCATCTTTTGCCGGATTATAATATATTACAGATAAAGATCTTGGTATGTCATTTGTAGTATGATGATCAATAGAAATAACTGGCCTATTTGCTTTTGAACTTATTTCCATTAATACTTTAGATGATAAATTAAGATCTACAACAACTATTACATCGTGATTTTCAGCTCTGTCTGCTAAAATTTCTAAATATTCTTTACTAAAAACGTACTTAAAAGGAGGAGACTCAAATTCTATTCCTTGACCTACGTAGCTTGCAAGAGTTGATGCTGAAATTACACCATCAGCATCCCAATGATGCAATATAATAGGATTACTATGAGAAATTAGCCTCATTAAGGGTTTTTCTTCTAGCATCATTAACTACACCCGTCTTTACATAAATCTAGAACATAATCAGCTATTTTTTTGGAAATTTGGTTAGCATTTTCTATTTCTTGCCTAATCAATATAGCTTCCAAGTTCGAAATTAACGATAAATAATTTGAATTATTCTTATTTTTATTTCTACTCGATATGACAAAGCTTTCAAGCTCCATTAAGCTATAAGGATCGGCTGGTACATTAAATTTAATAAATGCCTTTCTCAATGCATCATGCGCTCTCATAATATTTCACTTGGTTGCCCTCCATATCTTAAAAAATATTGAAAAATATTAAAGTTAGAGTATAATTAATTTATAACTTTATTAATTTGCTAATTATAAAGCTTTAATTCCTAAACTTATATACAAATTTTGATGCAAAAAGGTGGTCCAATTTGGCAGCGATTGCCTTACTTCCCTATGCTATAATAATAGGATTACTAGTTGGAGTTTACTATGCTTTTATGGCTTTAGGACTTAATTTAGTCTTTGGAGTAGTAAGAATGATAAATTTATCTCATGGAGATATAGTAATGCTAGGGTCATACTTGGCATATTATCTATTAATTTATTATAATATAAAAGAAGGTATAAGTTTCATAGTAGCATTTCCTATTTTCTTTTTATTAGGTATTTTAATATACTTGGCATTTGTTCCAAAGCTTAAGTCAAGCAACGATCCAGAGATGAATTCTTTTACAGCCTTCTTCGGTTTATCACTAGCTATAGAAGCAATTTCTTTTATGGTATTTGGAAACTACTATCATGCAATCCCTACAAGTGCACTATTAGGCGGAGCATTTAATCTATTTGGATTCAAAACTCCAAATGTTTATTTGGCAATAACAGCTTTATCAGCCATAATCCTTATAATAACTTATTTTTATTTAAACAAAACAATGTTAGGCAAAGCCACAAAAGCACTTATGCAGAACCAAGAACAAGCTATAAGCTTTGGAATTAATCCAAAATGGGTAACGCTTATAACTTTCTCATATGGATTTGGAGTTGCAGGAATGGCAGGAGTAATAGGGCCATATATTTTGGGAACTATATACCCAAGTATGGGAGATTTTATTACAATATTAGCTTTCACAATAGTAATAATAGGAGCTTTAGGGAATCCGCTGAGCACAATAATAGGAGGCATAGTCTTTGGAATTTTTTATCAATTGTTGCAAGTCTACTTATCTGGACTAAGTTTAGCTATTACATTATTAGCCTTGCTTGCAATAGTTGTAGTTAAACCTGGAGGAATTCTTGGAGGTGTTCAACGTGAAGTTTGAAAAAAACTACATAGCAGCAATTATAATTTCTGTTATAATGATTTTAGTAGCCTTCATAGGGCCTAAAGTATATTCTAATGAAGCTTTCTTTTTCAATATTATAATTTTAACTACTGTGGCTTTAGGATTAAATATAATATATGGATTGACAGGATACTTACCATTTGGATATATGGTTTTCTTTGGTATGGGAGCGTATGGAGTATACATAGGAATGAGATTAGGCCTTATGCCTATTGAGGCCTTTATTTTTGGATTTTTATTAAACCTCGTTGTTGCATTAATACTATTACCTTTGTTCAGATTAAAATCGCATTATTTTGCTATAGCTACTCTTGCCGCATTTGAAGGTATATATTATTTAGTTCAATCTCCTGATCTTTCTAGATTTACCAATGGAGCTTTAGGAGCTTCGTTAGTTACCATATATAATCCCAATTTAACATATATTATAGCAACGATTTTCTTGGTATTTGTTATATTATTAACTTCTTGGATTAAATCGAGTCGTTTTGGACTAGCTTTAAGAGCAATAAAAGATAGTGTTATTTCTGCTTATTTAGATGGTGTTAATGTACCCATAACTAGAGGAACAGCTTGGATAATAAGTGCAATGATTGCCAGCATAGCCGGTACTTTATACGGTTGGTATTCATCATTTTTCTACCCTGAAACAGTTTTCGCATTAACCTTAGGCGTTTATATAATTGCCTTTGTCCTTTTTGGTGGTTTGGGAACAATAATTGGCCCTATAATAGGAACAGTAGTACTATACAGCATATATCAATACTTTAATATTTCATATACATATTATGTTCAGCTATTCTTCGGAATCTTATTGATTTTACTAATATTATTCCTTCCTGGTGGTATAGCTCAAATAATTAAAAAATTCTTTAAAAAATCAATTCCATAAATTTTATGTAACTTGGAAAAATGTTTTTTTGACTTCATTATTGTTTGCTATTTCTGAAGTTGTACCCATTAACTTTATTGCTCCTGACTCCAATACTATTACCCTATCAGCTATATCTATAAATGATGGATTTTGCTCTGCTATTAACATAGTTATACCTTTTTCTTTTAATAATGCTGCATATTTTACAATCCTTGATACCATTAATGGGGAAAGACCTGATGATGGTTCATCCAATATTAAAAGCTTGGGCTTTGCTAATAAGGCCATGGCCATAGAAAGCATCTTTCTTTGACCCCCAGACAGAGCTTGAGCCTTTATATTGAGAAATGTCTTTAATTCAGGAAAACTATTTAAAGCATCAACAAGTTCTTTATTAAAATTGGACTTTGCATTTTTAGAATAAGCTATCTCCATGTTTTCTTTTACTGTAAGATCTGGAAAAATAGCTTGTTCCATTATCATCGTTATACCGAACTTTGATCTTTTATATGCATCAAGATTAGTTATATCTTTATCATCAAAAAATATTTTTCCTGAAAATATTTTTACAAAGCCAGCTATAGATTTTAACAACGTTGTTTTTCCAGCTCCATTTAATCCTAGTATTACAACTGACTCATCATTGTTTACATTAAATGTTACGTCTTTAATTATCTTTAAGTCCCCATATCCAGAATACATATGTTCAACTTTTAGCATGCCTTTCACCTAAATAGATTTTTATTACTTCTTCATTATTTACCGCATCTTCATATGACCCTTCAAATATTTTCTTACCCTCATTCATAACAACTACTGTATCAGAAACTGCTTTTACCATTTTCATTAAATGCCCTATATAAATAACTCCTAGCCCTTTCTTTCCCAGTTCTCTTATTTTAGATGCTATTTCTTCTTGCTCTGAAATGCCTAGGCCTGCTCCTATTTCATCAATCATGATGTATTTAGGTCTTATAGAGAGAGCTCTAGCAAAATCTAAAAGTTTTTGTTGCTCTGAATTTAATTCTTTTGCACTTTTATTTGCCATACTATAAAGACCAACAAATTTCAAACTTTCAATAGCATTAGAAACAGCCTCTTCCCCCTTCAATCCTGCCCCAAAATAAGAGCTTACTAAAACGTTTTCTAAAACTGTTAAATTAAGGTAAGGTTTTGGAATCTGATAGGTTCTTGATATACCAACTTTGATCCTTTTATATGGAGCTAGCTTTAGCAAACAATGATTATCAAGCCTGATCCTTCCGTTGTCAGGAAGCAAAACCCCAGTTACTAAATTTACTACAGTTGTTTTTCCTGCTCCATTAGGACCTATAAGAGCCTTTACTTCACCTTTTTCAACTTCCATATTGAAATTATCTACAGCCCTTAGTTTTCCAAAAGTTTTTGTTAAAGACTTTATCTCTAACATTCTTCTTCCCTTTCTGAACTATTATTGTATCTGCTAAAGTATTTAATTATTTATGTATTTTAGTATTATAAACTAGTGTTTACCATGACATAACTCTCCAAGGTTTTTGTATTAAAGTTATTTGTGGTATGTTATACTAAAAGTTTTTATACTTAGCATTATATTTAAAAATCAGTAAAGAGAGGTGTATGTAATTTTGAATGGTAGTAGGTATAGATCTGTTTCTACAGGAGCTGTAATTGCAATAGTTGTTGTAATAATAGTTGTTGTAATTGCTGGTGGATTAGCATATTATTATTCAACTAAGAAAGTTACTACAACTAGTACAACGGTAGCAGCTCCTCCATATATTTTAATTGGTACATTATATGCCTCAACTGGAAGCTTCGTTTCATCATCTATGTCACAGTATGAAGGTTTACAAGTATGGGCTAAATGGATAAACCAAAGCGGTGGAATATATGTTAAACAATACGGTAAGAAAATACCTGTTAAAATAGTGGCATATGATGATCAAAGCAATCCATCAACAGCTCAATCACTTTACCAGCAACTTGTTACAGTAAATCATGTTAATGTATTAGTTGCAGACTTTGGTTCAGTTCTAACTGCACCAGCAGTTTCTTATGCAAATGCTAGCCACATATTATTATGGGATGTGACAGGGTCTTCTTATGCTTTCTTCGTAAACAACCCATATATAATTTTAACATCATTGCCAGCGTCTCCATACTTCGTAACTTATGTAGCGCCTTTCTTACATTCTCTGAATATAACAAAGGTTGCTGTTATATATGCTGCTAACGACTTTAATGCTTATCAAGACTACTTCTTAGGTACATTTTTCAAGCAGTATGGAGTTACTGCAGTAGTGAATGAAAGCTATCCAACTTCTACATCTGATTTTTCAACATATATAGCAACTATAAAAGCAGCTAATCCTCAGGCAGTTATAGAACTAGGTTATCCAACCGATGATATACCTTTCTTAAATCAAGTTGCCGAATCCGGTACTTATTTCCCAATGGTATTAACCAACTTCCCAGGACAGCTATTACCTGATTTTATGACTTCAGTTGGTAAAAACATGAACGGCACCTTTACCTTAGCATATCCTCCTTTAGTCAGTTATACACCTAACTATGGACCTAATTTGACTGAATTTGAAGAATTATGGAATAGCACGTATCCTGGAACAGCACCAAACTTCTTATCAATAGCCGGTTTTAATGCTGGTTTAATTATTGGGTTAGCAATACAAGATGCTGGTACATTAAACCAAACAGCAATAAAAGCAGCTGTACTAAATGAAATTAGTGGAAAAATAACTACAATAGATGGGCTTTTCAATGTAACACAATTTGGAATGCAAGTTGGAGAAAACCCATTACCATCACAAATATGGGTATATCCAAATGGAACAGCAAAAGTTGTATTATTATGGCCACCTAGCGAAGCTACTGGAAAAGCTGTTTATCCTGCTCCTTAATAAAGATATACATTTTTTATTTTCTTCAACCACTTTTTTATTTTGGGATAATATTTGGTTTCATCAAAAGCCTTTACAGAAATAATAAGAAAGCTTTTAGATGAAGGAATTAAGTTTACAGTAATTGGAGATACTGTAATTCTATTAAACATAAAGAGCGAAGAAGTTGGAGAAGATATAGATCTTTTTGTAGAATCTCCGAGTATATTAGAAAACGAAGGTTTCTATGAAGGGATTGCAGAAAAATATAAATGGTTGTATGGACGCACTTGGTTAAACACTCCAAAAATAACAGCTATAATAAATAATGAGGAAATTAATTTAGACCTTTATGATAACTTATATGACTTCTACATACCAGAGTCCTTTATAAAAAATGCTCAGAGAATCGATGTAAACGGATTAAGAATTAGGGCAATAACTATTGAACAATATCTGGTTTTAAAATCCTATTCTGGTAAAGAAGAAGACATAGAAAAATTAAAAGAAGTATTAATAATTTTAAAGAAAAACAGAATCAAAATAGATGAGAATAAAATAGTGGAAGCCGCAAAAGAATTGGGAGAGGAAAATACGATATTAAGAAGGCTTAAAGAGATAGGATATTTGAGGTGATGAAATGTGAGATTGCTTAAGATAGTTGCAACTGTAGGTCCTTCGAACTACGATTACAATATAATTAGAAAAATGATTGCTACTGGAACAGATGCCTTTAGAATAAACATGAGTCATGGCGATCAAAAACAATGGGAAGACTTTATAGGTTTGATCAATAAAGCATCTAATGAGCTAGGAATAACAGTAACAAAAATTGCAGATCTAGAAGGCCCTAGAGTAAGATTAGGAAATTTTGAACCTATTAAAATACAACAAGGACAAAACTTAATATTAAAATATGAAAATTCTAAGGCTGAGGGAATTCCAATAGATAATAGGGTTTTCTTTTCATCCATAGAGCAAGGCGACAAAGTATTAATAGATGATGGAAAGGTATCAGTTGAGATAGAAACTGTTGAAAAGGATTCTGCTGAGGTAAGGGTTATAGAAGGAGACATACTTGAGCCAAGAAAAGGTGTTGTAATAGCCGGCAAAGAATTTGATATGCCTCCTATAACTGATAAAGACGTGAACGATATGAAATTTATTGCATCTAAAGACTTCGATTATGTTATGGTAAGCTTTGTAAGAAATTCAAAGCATATAGATATCATAAGGGAAACACTTAAGAAACAGGGGGCTAATAATATTGGGTTATTAGCAAAAATTGAAACGCCAAGTGGAGTAAAAAACATTGACGAAATAAGCGAATCAGCAGATGGCATAGTAGTTGCTAGAGGAGATCTAGGTATGCATTTTCCATTAGAAGTGTTACCAATAATACAAAAAAGAATAATAGAAAGTGCGAGAAAAAAACTAAAACCTGTTATATTAGCTACAGAAATATTTATGAGCATGGTAGAAAGGCCTGTTCCATCTAGAGGAGAAATATCTGATGTTTACAAAGCGCTTGAGGAGGGAGTAGATGGGTTTTTAGTTACATCAGAGACCTCTGTAGGGAAATACCCTGTTCAAGTAATAATATGGTTAAGTAGGGTTATACAAGAAGCTCAAAAACACATTTTACCAAACAAAATAGAGATGTCTGATATACCAGAAGCAAAAATAGCTAAAGGAGTTGTTGATTTAGCAAATGATATAGGAGCTGAAATTTTATCATATGCAACAACAATAGATATGTCTAGACTAATATCTGGTTTTAGACCTTCAAAACCAATTTATACAGGAGCACCTTCAGAATTAATAGCAAAAAAGTTAAATATATTCTGGGGAGTTAAGCCTATAATAGTTGGTACCTCAAACAACGAGGAAGAAGGATTAAATTTAACTGAAAATTATTTGAAAAAAGAAGGGATCATTGGTACAGGAGATACTGTTATAGAGGCTGTTAGAAGTATAGAACAAAATTCATTTATAGTAAAAGTTAAGCAATTATTATAGCCCATAATAATATTTATCTCCATTTTTAACTATTATTTTTTTAGACAGTAACTTTTCAAAAGCCAAGTCCCAATAATAACCTAAATCCTCATTATTTATACCATACCATTCCGAAAAAACTTTTTTAAGCTCTTCATAGTTTAATCCATTTTTTGCTCTAATATCTTCTTTAAATATTCTTTCAATGAATTCAATAACGTCTTCAAGCCTTGTCCATGGATATTGGAACCATGACCAATCCTTAACTTCAATTAAGAAATAATCTGGTTTATACTTAGCAACTGTACTTATCCATTGTAGAGATGCTGTTCTTGCATCTTTAGGATTCCAACTTTCTTTAATGAAATCTTTTGCAAGCTTAAGCGTTTCACCTGTATCAACTATGTCATCAACTATTAAGATATTCTTATCTTCGGCATCAATTTTAAAAGGATGCCTTAATATAGCTTTTTGCGTTACCTTAGCTGCCTCAATCCAATGCTGGCTTTGCACGCTTAAAAGATCGCTGATACCAAGAAAATCGCATAGCAATCTTGCTGGTACATAACCACCTCTTGCAACTGCAACTACAATATCAGGCTTGAAACCAGAATTTTCTATAATTTTACTTAAGTTAAAAGTCCAATCTACTATTTCAGACCAACCAACTAATTTGACTGGAACTTTAGGCAACTATTATCCCCAATAAACTTATACAACTGACTTTAAAAGTCTGTTGTTTTCTAAATTTAGTAAATTATAGCTATATTTTTTAATATAATTTCAATTTGCCTGTTATTTTATCAACAGTTTCTTCTGGTGCAGGCCCTATGCAAACAGCTGTAATAGTCCCTGGAGGAAGTTGGGTTCTTCCTGCATCACTAATAATAGAACACGGCAACCCTAGCTCTATAGCCTGTTCGTATATTTCTTCTATTTCTTCTCTTGAATTAACCCTTAATACTACCTTCATTTGACCTCCTTTTTTCCATAGATCAAGCCATTCCTTCCAATCCTTTCTATTAGATTCTAGTATTTGAAAAACAGCATCACAACTTGCATGTGAAGCTTGAGCTGCCGCCTTACCATGACCCATTTTTAAATCTTTTCTTAATACTATTGATTGTTTAAATCCCAAACCCTGCACCTAAATTAGTTTGTTAGATATTAAAGATATAAATAGCATTGAGTATAGTCCTGTTGTTATAGGATCAGTATTAAATTCTATAACTTCATTATTAGAATAATTCATTTTTA